>Ga0208160_1000068_pt1 | contig 42578 bp, 18 predicted proteins | sample CB_VirMetaG_FD_184536 | JGI IMG/M metagenome (GOLD analysis project Ga0208160, IMG submission 184536) | Freshwater to marine saline gradient viral communities from Chesapeake Bay - CB_1504_1 Viral MetaG (SPAdes) (version 4) | ecosystem: Environmental > Aquatic > Marine > Coastal | place: USA... | reverse complement strand
ATGATGCTCCAGTAATGTTAGCATCAAACCGAATATCTCCACCCGAATTGAAAAAATGTCGTCTATGATTGCTATTTGTAAATGTTGCAGATACTTCGTGATATATAGTTCCGTTCCACGAACGATGCCGGGTACTTGTTATTCCGTTTTCCAATGATCCTTGTGTTTCGTGGATTAAAAATCTGTCAGAAACTACTAAATTAATTAAAGTTTCGTAATCAAGTATTCCTTTAGTTTCACTGTCTGGATCAATTTCAAGATCACCGCCATCTGTAATAAAATTACTGTCATCTTTTCCTACTAAGTTTAAGTTAGAAGTAACTTTATCTATAAGTATTTCTGATACACCAATTTGATGAGTTCGAATAACTTTCAAATCGTCGTACATTTGATTAAGATGAGATGCAAGTATAGTGTTGTTAGTATTATCACTTCGGTTAACTTGAAAGCTACGGACTTGTTGTCCGTAGCCTTTGTCACCTGCTCCAATTCCTAAAATTAAATCAATATTTGTTTGAAGCTCGTTTATTTTAGCAGCAGTAATTTCATCCATTATACTTTAAGTACGCATTCGACTAACTTTTCTTCGTCATTTAAATTTGTTTCCAATGCTACACCAACTAACGGTCCTTCACCGTTAACTTCGCAAACTCCATCACGTGCAACACTAATTTTTTGACCTTTTGTCACAGGACCTATTACTCGAACAGGTACTCGACCTTTTAATGCAATAGCTTGTCCAGTTATATCAGCATTCATTAAGTACGCAGGATTTTCTGATATAACACCTATTACAATCGATGTGCAATCTGCAGGACATGCTTCATGTACAGAATGCTCACAAATTGCCATCGCTGTTCCTACTGCGTATTCAACTTCAGTTGTATATTTTTCTGCTAAGTCAGCATATCGTGCTTGTGTTGCTGTTCCTTTGAACAATACTGCAGAAATATCTCCATTACTATCTCTAACTGCTACTGTTTCTGGCGTAGCAGACGTAGATGCCGGCATGTTAACAGAGCCTACTCGCAATGCAATTGCTGAATCTGCAACACCTTTTAAACTTACAGCATGCACTTCATTCCACTTTAACGAAGTAGACCCTAAATTAAATCCGTTGCTACCTGTACTGTTAATAGCAGGCACTAATCCTATATTTGAAATTGTGGCAATTCTATTTGAAGTTCCTGTGCTATCAGTTGCTTTAAATCTAATTTCATTATTTACACCAATGATATTTTCAATTACACCCATATTGCCTTGTTCGATATAAATTCGTAAATCTAACGAATCTCCTATCGTTATACCTGCATCTGGAAAATTTACTGCAGAATTAAAAGTAGGATCTACTTGTGTAATATACTGATCCGCATCAATACCTCCTAATTTTGCTGCATTTGATGCAGTTCCCCAAAACCACCAGTCTGGCGGAGTAGTAACTCCATTTGTTGCTAACTTAGTGTTAATTAATGTTAGACCTTTTTTAATTCTATCAAAACCAGGTATTGGATTTACATCACTTAAATCAAATTCGTTAGCACTAATAATGTATATAACTTCGTCATTAATTACTGCAGTAATAATACTTCGGGTATTTCCCGCAGTATCGATTACTTCTCTACTTTGCATTTGAGTAATGCCTTCGCCTGTGCTTTGAGGTCCGATTAATATAAAAGTAGATCCATTATAAACATAAAGTTGATTATTAGCATCATCCCACCAAAAATCACCTGTAACTAAACCTGAAGGCTCGTCAGTACCGACTTCTGCCCCACCAGTTGTTCTCCATTTATACCCATCGTAAAATTTTAATTTACTGTTTGAGCTGTCAAACCAAAGCTGACCGCTTAATGGCCTAGGTGGCTCTTGCGATCCTGAAAAGTTTTCCAATAAAAATAAAAAATTCTCATTTTGTATTTCACCATATCCTGAATAATTTTTACCAATAAAAATTAAATCAGTTGACTGGTCTACTTGTCCATCTTCGACAGTAGTTAGTAATGTGTTATTATATCGATTAATTTGATAAGCCATGTGACAAAACCCCTAGTATTATATTTTATTTATCCGAAATGCGCGATTTAAAACTGCACTTAGTAGTTTGTCGTTGATACATAATTCCATCCAATGCCATCTGATTGAAATACCATTAATGCTCTATTTAATAGCATATTAATAACACCACCTGCTAATGAAAATGAAATATCTTGAACTACTGACTCATTTAATGTTCCGTTTGAATCTACTGCAATATAACTAACATCTTTAGCAGAATCAATGTCAATTCCTGAAAATTCTACATTAGTATATGATGTTGTATGTATTCTAGCTATTTTTCCAGATACTGTATCAGATGCAGGATATAAATCATTTAAGTACCCTACAACCGTATCAATTAACTCTGCACCTACTCCTAACCCAGTAATATCCATACTAAACACAATCGGTTCTTGCAATACTCTAGTTTCGACATATCGTTTATTAGTAGCATCTTGATCGTTTATTGGATCACTTAACCCAGTAATCTTGTGGTTTCCTACGATTTCAATATCGCCTTGTGGAATTAAATTTATACCACTTAAACCTTGCAGAGATAACTGAACTGAACTTACAATAGCATTATTATCAATATTAATAGCATCAACATTTAAATATTGCAATGTTCCTATTGTAATTAAATCGTTTGCATACAAAATGTTTGATAAACTAGTATTAGTAAGTTTATCTACTCCGCCAATTTTAATAGAAGTTGCAGTATTTGATAAGTCTATATTAACAGTTGACGTCCATGAATTAGTTGAGTTTTTCCAAGTAAACGACTTATCACCGCTAGTTGACCGTAAAATAATACCCCCATCGTCGACCATTAAATTGTCACCGACAGGACCTGAACTTGAATTTGCTAATTCTATATTTTTATCTTCAACCGACAGCGTGGAAACATCGACATTTACAGTATCTCCCTCTACAATCATGTTACCTTTAACCCTAATATCGCCATTTATGTCTAACGTATATAAGGGATTAGATTCAAAAATTCCAATAGATGCGGTGTTTGATTTAACATAAATTGCATCTTTTATTAATGAACCATACGCAGATGATCGTACTCGAATACTTAGATCTTGATCGTTGATTTGATTTTCAATATAGAATCTATCGTTAACTATTTTTTGTACATTATTACTAACTAGACCAATACTTAAACCACCAGAATTTTGTATAAACAATTTTCCAGTAGTATATCCGTCTGAGTCTGATGGTAAAAACTGATCAGGAGTCCTAATGCCGCCATTTTCAGTTGATAATGAATATGCAGATTCTGCATAACCTAAAATAGTAAATGTTTGTTTATCTACTACATTAATTCCTTTATATATAATAGCATCTGGATTTTGTTCAGTAATAAGTGAAGGGATCCGCAAGTCAGGCCTTGGAGTAAATTCTACGTTACTAATCACAGCAACTACTTCGTTGTTAATAAATAATTTTAATATAGTTTTGGATGCTCCTTGATAATCAATGATAGTAGCAACTTCAAATCCTGTTTTACCTTGCCCGGCAGTATACTGCGGTCCTATTAAAATTAAATCTGACCCATCAAACGCATAAAGTTGATTATTTCTATTGTCAATCCAAAAATCACCTGCAACCATATCTGGAACTGAACCTTGAACATAAGATCCACCGGACGACTTCCAATTAGTACCATTAAAAATCTTTAATCTATTTTCCCTAGTATCCCACCAAATTTGACCAGTAACTGGATTTGATGGGGCTGCAGTATTAGCGAAATTTTCCAACAATTTAATGAAATTCTCATTTATAAATTCACCATATCCAGTGTAATTCTTACCTACTAATACTAAATTTGTACTGTCTTTATCAACTTGTCCGTCTACTAATTCTGTTAACAAACTTCCATCAGTTTTGTTTAATTGATAACTCATGTTTTATAATCCTGTGTAAATAATGTAGCTCAATGCTAAATACGGGTTCATTATATCAACCGGTTGTCCGACTACATCTGCTTTTACTTTTCCGCTAGTAGTTAACCCGTGACTACCTCCTGCACCGGACTCGAACGGTAATTGAAGTACTTCATCATCGACAGGTTCTCCTGCACCTACCTTTACTGCATAATATTGCGATCCTGTAATATCTTCTAAACTATGAGTATGCTCTGGTAAATTTGAAGTTTGTATTGTTTTTGAATTAGCCCCTGCTGCTCCGCCTAATGTGTTTGCTTGAAAGTCTGTAATTCTATTTGCACTAGTATTACCTAAGTTGTCTAATCCTAGTGGAAATCTACCTCTCATATCAGGTAGTGCAAATAAATTAACTCCAAAATCGGAAATTAGCGAAGGGTCTTTAAAAGTATGACCAATTGTTGCCCATAGAATGTTGTATTCAGTTTTACTAATTTCTGCACCATTACAAAATAGCCACCCTTCCGGCGGTGTTGAGCCACCATACGGTAATATTACCCCTGCAGGTGTTAATCGAAGAGATTTTAAAAAGTTTCGTTTAGAAATTTTATAAACACCTGTTTCTCCAGTAATTGCATTTAATATAATCTCATCAGAGTCGTCTGCATTACTAATTGAATCTTTATTTGATATAAAACTGTTTGCAATTTTAATATTAAACGATTTATTGCTACCTCCAGTTTGTCCATCGAACTCAAAACTTGATGGTGACACATCACCTGCAATTGAAAATGTAGTTACACTAGTTAATTTGTCAGCAGATCCTGCTCTGCCGCTAACAGATCCTGTAACATTTCCCTGTAAGTTTCCAAAAAAAGTTGTTGCATGTACTTGAGCAAATTTGTTTTCAGAACTGCCAATAATTCGTTCTGCTGCTAAATCAGGTTGGATATTAGTTGTTACAGTAGACCCTAATACATTTAAGTTTCCACCAAGCGTAGTATTCAACGCAACTGCTAACCCTCCACTAGTGATTATTGACCCTGAAGAAATATCATTACTATCAGCCGTACTAAAAACTTCTAAAATTCCAGATCCAGGTTCGTCATTTTTAGGAGAAATAATAACATTACCGTATACATCTAAACTTTCATTAGGTGCAGGATTATTAATTCCAACTCTTTGGTTAGAATCAACTGTTAATATTGTTTTTATAATACCTGCTGATCGTAACCTAAAATCTATCTTAGACCCACTGGTATTATGTTGTATTACACCAATCTCTCCATCAATGCTAGTTGATAACTGATTATTATTGCCTACATAAATGCCATTATTATTTTTAATTCTTAATTCGTAATTAGTAGTTGAAATTTTATCGCTTCTTAAAAAGTTGCCAGAAGGCACTACATCCGATCCTACAATTAAGTTTTCAGCTTTTTCTGCAATACCATTATATTTTAACGATTGGTTGTTAATTGTTAATGTACTTAAATTAACTCCTGCTTTAATTCCTGATCTAAATCCATTAATTGTGACTTTTGGAACAAATGCATCTGGACTAATAATTATTAGAGGTACATTTTCAACCTTTAACGATAATATTACATAAGAAATGTTTTCAATACTTACTACAGTTTCTGCTTCTAAGCCGGATAATAGTCCATCTGAATACGAAGGACCGATTAAAATCCAAGAACTACCAGTAAACATGTACAACTGCTGACGGTCTGTATTAACCCATAAATCACCTGCTGCACTATTTGATACTTCTGGCTGTAATTTTGATTTTTTCAATCCACCTGCAGATGTCCATGTAGTACCATCGTATACTTTTAATTGATCTACACCGATAGACGTATCATACCAAAGTTGCCCTTCAACAGGTCGAGTTGGAGAAGTATCATTTGCAAAATTTTCCAATAAATGTAGAAAATTTTCTGATATAACTTGCCCGTACGACGAAGTGTATCTACCTGGAAATGCAATAGTTGTTTCATTATTAATTGTATTATCTTCAACTACTATCTCTCCTTTATTTGTAGAATCTGTATAATTAATAGAGTATGACATAAGTTACCCCGCTAAACTTTGAACACGTACAGTGTAGTCAATTGCAATCAAACGATTTAATGCTTTTTGTACAGGATGAAATATAACATGAGTTATTAATCGACCTGTTCCCGATGCGTTGTAACTTCTAAGACCTAACTCGTCAAAAACATAAGCATCAGTATAGCTCGATGCAGTATCAAATGCTTGTTGCCCGTCTGGCTCTCCAAAATCTAACAAGCACTTAACTAAAATGTCTGTGTAATTAGTACCACTTGCGTGTCTAACTTCTATATTATTTCTTGCAGGATCTGTATTATTAATAGATCGATCATCTACTACTTTTGTATATGTTTGGTTATACAAACTTGCATTTGTTCCTGTAGAATTTGGAGTTAAATATGTAATAATTCCTGTAGGATCTACCGAAGTGCCACCGTTTCCAAAACTCATTTCATAAATGTATCCTTGTCCTGCATTACTCAAACTTTCAGCTAATGCAATACTCATATTTTCGTAATGTATGCTGTTATCTTTATCAATAAAAATTTCATCTGTTTCAGGATCAAATATTTTAATGTGTCCTTTAACAAGTGCTTTAAGATCGCTCTTCACTAGTTAGATCCTCCTAAGTTGTGTTGCTGTTTCATTTTAATTTCCAAATTTTTTAGACATATTGTATTTATTCGCATCTTCAGTTACCTTGTTAGAAACTGCTTAATGGTTAAATTAGTGTTATTATCTACATTCCCAGATAAGTTCCAAACTTGTCCAATTTTCTTAGTAACAGTAACTGTTACCCCTTCTGGAGGATTATTAGTTAATATGACTGTTTTTAAGTCATTACTTATTGAAAATTCTGCAGGAAGAATGATATCTGCTTCTGTACTATCTAATCCTTTAGTTATATCGTATTTTGCAATCTCATTCTTTCTTAATCTAGTACCTCCTACAAATACCTCCACTTCATTCACATTGTTTACATTAAATTGTAATTCATACTGTGTTTGTTCGCTAGATACATTTTTAAAATTTTGTGTTAACATTGTATCTTTATAAGGTATAGTTTTACTAAAATCGTAACTAACTACTTCAGTTAATGCTGCATGTGTTTCTGGAATACCAGTTCCTAATGTTCCCCTACGAAGCTGACGTAACATATTATCTTCTTTTATAAAATATTCAATACGTTCACCGTTTATAAAAATAATACCCGGTAAGTTGCGTTTTTTGTCTGGATTAGCAAGACTTGCTCCATTTTCTACCTCAATACGTAAATCATAATAATTTAACGGCTTTGCTAACACTGTAGCAAATTGTTTGTCAACTTTTTTATAATGTGTACGATTTAACATATCTTTAAACTGCATGTAAGATATTTGTTCGCTAACAGGTTCTGCACTAAAATGTATAACTTCTAATGTATCATCTCCGACAACAGGTTTATTAACCAATCTAACAGTTACTTTATCTGGCAATAAATTATAGTCAACATTTGGATATAGCAGTGTTCCATTATGCACAACCCAAACATATTGTGCATTTATTGCCGGTGATCTTAACTTGATTTCTCCTTCAGTTAATCTTTGATATGTAACATAGTCTGACGGGTCTAAAATAATTGTTTCTCTACTTATAACATCATAACTAATTCTATCGATATCTAATAAGTCATGGTTTGAAAATTGATATATTTCAACAATATCATTTTCTGCTGTTTCTTTAGATAACGTAACAGTATTACCTTCAATCGAATACTCACTGTCTAATGTATGATAAATCTCTATTACATCGCCATCTCTACCATAATCTTTAGACAATATTAATGCACTAACAGAAGGATCATAATTCCATGCAGTGATACTAACGCCATTTAAGTATACTTGCAAACTTCCAGATATATTAATATTAATTGGATTTTGGAAAGGTTGTAATGAAAATACTCTATTATTATTTTTAATAATATACTTAGCATTATATCCTGATGATAATATAGTATCATTATGTTTAACTAAGATATTATAGTATAATGGTTTTGAATAAAATGGTGTTTTATTTAATTCAAACGATGTTTCATTATTAATTACTGTAAATGAATCTTTAGTTACTTGACTATAATTTATTGGATTTTTACCATTAAATAATACATAATAAATAAATTTATCATTCTCAGCAGAACCAATTTCAATATTAATTTTTCCATTATCATCTTGTATTAGTAAATGCTCGATTACTTCACCATTAGATACTACAATAGAATCAATATTATCATTAAACTCTATATCTGTAGTAATAACTTTCAAGTTTGATGTATTTACAAAACTTTGAGAATATATTGCATTTTGTGTAGTTAATTCCGTAACTAATATATCAACATAATCTCCCACTACGGGATTTAATATAGTTATAGTATTTTCTACCCAATTTATACTATACTCATCTTCTTGCAAAATATGATCATCAATTCTTACAAATATTGAATCTTTGCTTCCAGGGTTAATTTCTAATGAAAATGTATCTACATTGTTAGTTATTTGATAATGATGCACATATATTTTGCCTTGTCCTGGAGTTCCTTTTGACATTACAGTTATAGTTAACGCATCATTTACCCGACCTGGAACTAGTTCTTCCGGACCGCCTGATGATATTGGTGAAACAAAATCGTCACCGTCGACGATTATTTCTTCTGCACGAATACCTTTTGCTGTAGAATATTTTAAATCTCCACCGACTAATGCTAGGTCATAATTATCTGGATTTAAAATAACACTTCCATCACTAGTTATTTTCCGAAGAATTAGTTCATCACCGTCGTACATAATAATCCCAGCATCTGAAAGATCTAATGTAGTTTGCCCTTCTCCTACAATGCTGTCCATTATTGCATTTTGATTTGTACTAGTATTATCTGAATAATTAGGGTCATCAATTCGAATACCATTTAAATACACATTATATAATTCATCGTTTTCTAACGACTGCATTAAATCAACAATTACTGTTGATCCGTCTGCTATTATTCTAATATCTTCAAGGCTATCGTTATAATTGTCCCATAAATCTGTATACCATCCTTGACTATCCCATCCTGATAATTCTCCAAAATCCATTCCTTGAATTTCAACGCCACCGTAATCAACTCCAACCATAAGTTGTGCTAAATCTTTTCCAAGCATATTATTTTTTGGATTGTACGCAAATTGTATTCTATCTTCCGCAGTTAACATGCTTAACGACTTATAATACTGAACTTCAACAGTTGAATCCAATGCTGGCGGATTTGTAAAAATTATTTGACCTTGCTCGCGAGTATACCCTGATTTTAATTGTTTAATATTTTCATCATTAACAGGGTCGATACTTATTATGTATTCTTTTTTATCTAAATTTGCTACATTCTTAAACGTATATCGACTTCGAAGTTGTTGCACTCCGTTTACAAAAACTTTAACCTTTGATAAATCAATGTGCATAGGCCATTCTAAATTGAATACCGTTAGTGCACCGGTTCCTGTAAAAGTTTCTTCAGTTAATAAATCATTATATGTATACTTACCGGATACTCTATCAAATTTAATTGCCATGTCGATAGTTCTAACTTTCGAATCACCCAATATAGCACTTGCAATAGCCGGTGTTCCTGTTGTAGATTGTGCGCCATTTATTACAACACGAGGAGCTGAAATGTATCCGTATCCTTGATTAATTACTTTTATTTTTGTAATTCTACCATATCCTATAAATGCTTCTGCAGTAGCACCGTATCCACCGCCTCCTTCAATAACAACAGTAGGTTTATATAAGTATTCACTTCCACTATCGGCTATTTGTATATCTACTATAGAATATCCAATATTATCAGCCCAATGCTTTTGAGGATAAGTGCTAAGTATTTCAGAAGTTTCAACTAATGTATTATTAACAATTTTACTAGTATTAGGGATAAATCGTTTTTCAACACTATTATAGTATGGAGCTGAGTCAAAATCTGTGTTTACGCTTAGTGTTGGATCAATTGTAGTGTACTTACTAATAAATTCTCTAACTTTAGTACTATATGGTTTAGCTTCGTTAACATATTCTTGATATGAGTTTAAACTTTCATTTTTAAAATTTACAAGTTGTTTTAACTCTCCTAAATTATGAGTTGCTTTAACAAAACTGGTTTTAAATAACCAATCTGCAGAATGTTGCTCAGATAATACATATCGAATACTTGCGAAGAACAAATTATTATATTCTATTTCTAAATCACCTACAAATAAATCATTTTTTATAGTATTCAATATAATACGAAGTTCGGATGCTGGGTTATTATCATAAAAGTAGCTATCGTAGCTTCGATTGTCAAATCCTATAGTGTTTTTTGTATAGTCATACAACGTATCTTTAAATTGAATTGATCCATTTTCTCGACCAATTGTTTGATATTTTGTAGTAATCCCGGAAGCAGTAGAGTTTGATATTTTTTTCAATAATAACCATCCACCTGATCCTACAGATCTTACTTTAATAATATCTCCAATATTGTCGTTAATGATTTCCAATTCATACGTAGAATCTATTAAATGATCTATAATTGTATAGCTATTAAATCCATCTGCGTACCAATCAATGTAATTCCAAAAAAGAGTTACATCATAGTCTTGTACACTAACTCTAACCCACAAACTTTCATCTCTATTCCATGAATAAATTGACCACTTATTAAACACTGTACTATCAGTTCTTACTAATGCACTAAATTGTCTTACTGAAATTGAAGTATTTTCACCATAATAAGATCCTTTTGATAACACATTAACTTTGACAATTTTACCTAAGTTATCAATTTCAGCAACAGCTTCTGCCCCGGTTCCCTCACCTAATATTTCTATCTTAGGTGCTACTTTATATCCTCTACCTGAATCAGCTATTAATACTTTTGCTATTGCACCATTAGCAACAACTGGGGTTAGTTTTGCAGGAGATATTTTATTTGTACTAATATATTCAAGTTCTTCTATAGTATCAACTGCTACATCAAAAGTACCGTCTAACTGTATAGGAAGTTCTTCTTTTTTAAACAATGAACTTATATCGTGGTCTTCTATTAACAAATGGGTTTTTAATACTATATTAACCCGTTCGATATATTGTTTTAATGCTTCGAATCGATTGATAAACATACTTTGTCTAGGTCGATTTTGAATGCCGTATCGATTTTTAACTGTAATCGATTGATCAGGCACATGTCTGTAATTTTCATCAAATCCAATTAAGCTATCAAACCATTTTTTCTCAATGTCAGGTGACACTTTACTTGAACTTAACCCTTCTGCTATAAGTTGATACTGATGATGTACTTGATGAACATCAACTGTACTAGTTTCATATTTTATACTTAAAACTAAATCATCAGACGTTATCAAATTATTAAAATTATTAAGTATAAATTTATTATCTCCTAAAAAGCTAATAAATCGATATCCTTGCTGTCTAGGTCTCTGAATAAGGTTAGCAATGCTGTATGCGCTTAGATTTCTATTTTCAACTGAAGGAATAGTCTTTTTGTTTTTTACCCAAAAATAATACATAGCTTTAAATGTTTTAGATATATCGTCATATGTAAATAATGTTGAATATTTGCTATTTCCATATAACGACTGACCACTGATTCCTAGCGTTGTTCCTTCAACACTATCAGCTAATTCGTCCCATTTAGCTGGTAAATAAATACTTTCTACCCATTCGTATACATCTATACTAGAACCAGGAAGTAATGTATTCCATTTATTTTTTTGATATGTAACAGAACCTTGATATGGATACTCGACCCGCACATTACTAATATCCCACCAAACTTGTCCTACATGCTCCTTCGCCCAGAACGATTTATTGTCAACTAATACATCGGCTAAATTACCTGTATTGTATTTTGCCGGATCACTACTTAATTTAAAAGTTATATCTTGATCTGCAATTCCTGCAATTTTCCCTTGAACAATGTCAATGTAATCTACATACGATACAATTCGATTTTCTCGCTTATTGTATACATATACTCCTTTAATTTTTGAAATATCAACAGGTGTATTAATTTGTCTAGTAATATTCCAAGCGTATCGTGCTTTTGGTTTTCGATAATCGATAACTATACCGCTATCTCCTCCATACCCAGAGCTTTGCAAAGGTAAACCAATATAAACATGATTACCATTTGCATATACATTACCTCCAAAATCATATAACGCATTGTCATATCTATATTCTTCAGAATACATCAATTGGTTGTTTATAGATTCAAAGATATAAACAACACCTGAATCTATTATATTATTGCTAAATGATGTAAATTTATTGTCAAATGTAGTTTCAACTGCATTTTCTAGTCCATTACTATCAAATTTGTCAAATGTAGTTGGGATATGTTGGTCACCATTGATACTAGTTACTGCTAAATTTTCATCACTATAACTTAAAGAATACCCAAATTTTTCAGAAACTTCATTTTTTGGAGATACTAATGTTTGATCTTGTACAAATTCTGTACCATTAAATGAATAAATGTAAACAGCACCTTGATCTATAGAATGTACATCGCTTAACGGTGCTCCTACTGCAAATTTTGTACCGTCTGGTTTAAGACTAACAGAGTATGCCCAGTCGTCTGTATTATTTGGTGCTAAAATGCGCTGATGTAATTCATATTTGCTGTCGTGTAGTCGATATATACTGATTTCTATTTGTGATTTTTCTTCAACTAAGTACGATGACATTACAACTAACACTTCTGCATCGCTGCTTATGTCAAAATTAGCTCCAAATTGTACTAAATTGCTTAAATATTCCAATTTATCTTCATTGTACAATGCTAAATTTGTGAAATTTGGTAAATATCCCAAGTAATCTATATGTGTACTAATTTCTTCCCATACCGAAGTATTAAATGTTGTAGATGCACCTATATTAGTCTTAGCTTTATACAATTTATTATTATAGGAAACAATTGACCCTATATTATATCCACCTACAGTGTCAAATTCTCCTTTGAAATTGAAATCAACTCCAGATTGCCAGCTAATGTTTTTCCAATATAGAGTGTCATTTATAGTATTAACATCGTCTGGAGTGGTTTTAATAGCTTGATAGTATTCATCTCTATAAACTACAATATCGCCTGGTAAATAGCTAATAGGAATATAAATGCCTTTAAATTTAGATGCATCAGTAAAGCCGTGATGGAAAATTTCAATGTTTCCTGAGTTATTTTCCGAGTTATCTCCTTTGCTACCAACAAGCAACGTGTAATAATTATCTTTTTGTACAATCTTTACTTTAGATCCAAAATACTTGTTAGCTCGTCTAAATTGAGATACAAATACTGCTTGTCTTTTAAAGTATCCTTGATCTACTTTTCTGTATACCGCAATAGCACCTTCATTTTCATATCCAGGTTGGCCGTATTCGTCACCTTGAATATTATATACTTGCACATAATCTTTATTGAGTCCACTTGGAATACTCGAAGTTCGTGAAATCCCAAAATTAATAGTTTCTTCAAAAAAGTAATATTCCTCATCGACAATTACAGGATCTTGCACTACTGGAAAAGCTGTTTCATTTTCAAATACTATTAAATCTCCAATAATGTTATTACCTACAACAACATCATTTTCAAAGTCTTGAATAGTTCCTGTGATCCTACTAGGATCGTATGCTGATCTACTTTTTCTATTAATTTCAACCTTATATGCGTTGCTTAGTTTACGCCAAGTACCTGTTAATATTTTTACATACACTCTAACCTTAGAGCCTACTCGTTGATAAAATTCAACTTTTGCAGAACTAGTAGTTACAACCGCAGTATTAATACCGTCTGAGGTGCTTTGAATATCTTCAATAATATCACCTACTATTATTTCGTAAGGATCTCCGTTAACATCAAAGTTTGAATATTCAAAATCTATATATCCATTCCAAACATCATACACTTGCAGTAACTTATTTGTAATGTTATAGTTAAATCCATGCGATTCTAAGTCAACTGATCTATTTTCATAATCATAAACTCTAAAATTTATTGATATATTAGATTCATGTCCAGGTCCGAAAACATTACTTAGTATATGACTAGAATATTCTCTGCCTACTCTAACTACCCACTTGTTACTAGTATAATTTTGTTCGATATTGTTTTGATTACCATAATACGACAACTGACTTATGAAACTAGCTCTATTTTTTTCTGCATAAAATGGGCCGATTTCTTCGGCTGTTGTTTGTATATTATGATAACGATTAACACTCCGATTAGCATCGCTTACTCTAAAATCAACATATACTAACCCACGTCCTTCATCGTAGAATTTATTGTTATTACTATACTCAATAGGCTCACCGGTTGGCTTATAAAATTTAATCATCCAAAAGCCATATGTCGAATCTGATAAACTATATGCAATTCCTTCGTTGTATGTTCCAACTAAATTACTATTTCCAATTAATAGCTCTCCTGTAGAGTTGAAAACACCATTAACATTGTTTAAATATACAATACAATCATTTAAATACACATCAACATAACAAACTTGCCCGTTTGCAATTTCTGAAAATACAATATCACCTACTTCTGGCAACGTAAGATAGTTCGATATTATAAATATATTTTCAACTTTTTCAAAAATATCATGAGTACCTGATAATCGATCTCTAGTAATTTCAGGAATCTCACCATTAAATGGTTCAATACTGTCTAATGTGCCATTTAAATACGTTTGTCCTAGCCATTCTAATGTAACATTATCACCCGGTTTTGATCCTAAAAACATTTCTTTAGGAGATCTAACTAATATATGATCAACTTCGTTATTCTTAAATCCTGGATTTCCAGTTAATATTAACTCAATTTCTGTTGAATCTTCCTCAGATGCTAAGTCAATTTGTGCATATTCTGAAAACGACGTAAATTGTACTTGTCCCACTTCTGGAAGAATATTTCTTCGTGCTTTCCACAAACTTTCACGATGTTTTACTATATCATTTTTATTATATTCGGTAAATTTATCAAAACCCCCTTTGTATCTTGTTAATACGTTTGACGCTGATGGAATGCCTACAACCAAATACTCACCATCTGGACTCATTGACATACTTATATTTTCAAATGCTTCATCGGGAATAGTCATATATCGATTAGCTACATTTATTGTATCACTGAAAACTAAGTTTGATCTTTCGTTTTTACGTTTAAATACTGTGATAATTCCTTGCTGATCTAACGGTGCTGATATCGCTACTGTACTGTTATCTTTAGATGCTGTAATAACATCACTAAAGTTGTCAAATGTTGAATCGTTAGATGGATTGTGTATAGTTTGTAATACTTGGTACACTGCATTGTTAGTTAATACTGCCCAAGTATCTTCTGTATAATTGTCAATCCACACCTTCTGATTATTATAAATTTTTTGCTGAGATATTTCATTTAATTTAGATAAATCAGTTATTCGCATATTTCTGAGCTTAGTTAATACAAACTTACGCTCAATAAATGCTTTAATATTTGTTACATATGATGTGCCTGTTCTTACTTTTATTTTATTCAGTCTTACGCTTTCAACAATATATAAACCTGTTAAATTAAATTCTTGAGCACCTTTAATTCCAATTATATCATTTGGTAATACTTGATCTTCAACCCAATTGTCCACTAATAGCTCAATTAAGTAGTATCCTTTATCAGTCTTTTCTTTTTCATCAGATACTTGTAAAACATTTAGTTTAGTAGTAATATGCTGATAAACTGCCCATGAATTATCACCTTTTTCTGTAACCCATACATAGTCACCTAATCCAAACAAATTAACATCGCCTTTAGCTAAATCATCTTTAGAATTTGCAATATATGTTACATCTTCGTCATTAACATATCCTCCAGTTTTAACAAATTCAGTGTATGTTGATGTAACTGGAAATGGCTTATGTGTATAATTTTCCGGTTTATCATATACTTCATGTGGAAGTATAAAATATGTATTTTCATAATTAGTTTCTGGAATTACTGTAGTTAACTCTATAGGTTGAGGTGACACTAGTAATTTGTCTTTTTTTAGATTATATTCAACTTGTGAAATAGCATCAGTAGTTCCATATCGTCCAGTTTGTATTGCCCATTCTTCGTAAAATTCTAAATTTTCTATATCGGCACTACCTAATGGCTCAAATAACTTTAGTAATGAATTTTTAGTTCCTTTTTCTTGGATAAATCCTTGATAAAATTTAAATTGAGAAATATCGTCATTAATTATATTTGCTAAGTAACTACGTGGTTGATAACCGACTAAATGTTGAGCAGATGCTTGTAAATCACTATCAAAGCCTAATGTATTAACATCATAAAAGTCTGCAAATTGATTAATACGATAATCAAAATTTGTAATCAATTCTGGCTGCGGTTTTTCTTTTAATTTAAACCAGTAATTTACATTAAAATTAAGCGAGCCGGACACATTTGCTAATGCAATATAATAATATTGCTTGTATTTCACTACAGCTCCAATGCTATAATCTTTCCACTGAGCCCAGTCAGTGATTACTACATCATCGAATACAAATCCTGGTATGTTTAAACTACCTGTCCAATTATCTGATCTATAGCCAACTACTTTTAGTCGTTCTTGTCTATACCCAGTTTCAGGCTCAAAAATAATATCATTAAAAACAGTTTTGTTATCAATTAACACAACATGTTCTTTCTGCACTAACGGTATTGCTATATTGTAAATACCATGATCAGTATTAACACTTCTAATTCCAAATTCGTTTTCTATGCGATATACACTTGAAAATTCCCGTTCTAATGGTTGTCCTGTTTCAGACAGTAAACTATATGTATATTGTTGAGCAAAAATATCATCCGCAACTACATAATTTCGTTTATAGTCAACTTGATAAGCCGAAGGTGATAATGTTATCACTGTTCCTTCGCTCCATCCTTGTGTTGTCCAAAATAAAAATTCTTTTGCGACATCTTCCCAATTATGTAAACGACCATTTGTATCAACGTAATTAAATGTGAATCCTTTATATTTTAAATTAGCAGCATGTCCTAATAAAAATGTTATCACATCTTGCGATGTACGTAACTTTGTACCATATGGTAATTTAAATGATTCACGCTCGTTAAAGTACCGATAAAATGTTGCAGATTTCCCACCAATAATAGGAAGGTTGGGTAAAAATACTACTTTAGATTCATCAAATACGTTTGTTGATGTAAATGTTTCAAGTGCTCGGTAATACCTGTTGTTATATTGAATAACCTGACCTTTATAAAATGCTTTATCTACAGCCCATGCACTGTAAACTTCAGCTATTCCACCTACTGATATAACAACAGAATTTTCAAACACTAACGGTTCAAAATATTCAAAATACGGTGTTTCTTTATTATACCCTCGTATTGTGTATCCACTTGTTTCTTTTTCTATTATTACACCGCTATACAACGCAATGTCAACAGGTGAGCTAACATTGTAAAAAATTTTATAATTTTCTTGCGGTATAAAAATACTAGATCCTGTATTAAATTGTTGAGGTGACCTGCTATCTAATATTAGTTTTAACTTCTTTTTATCACTAAATCCTGCCAATTTAAACCCTAATTGATTAGTAATGCTTCTAATATTAGTTCGATACTCTGGACATCCTGTAATTCGATCTCTAGCAATAACATCTTGAATATAATTTAAAAAACCTGACACTTGTATACGATAATCGTCGTCACATGTATTAGGTAAAATTACGGAAGATAATTCGATTGGTTTTTCTGTTTCAGTATATGAAATTTGATTTGCTAAATTTCGTTTGATACGTGAAACATCGTACCCTAATCCCATAACTTTCGCAGGTTTATTAAGTAGATATGCTGATAATATTGCAAATGGATAATCTGAACTTTTCTTCCAAGCAGATTCAACTGGAGCACCGTCACCAAATTTGAAGTTTTGATTAGAACTTCTTTGTGTAAAATTTTTAACATATCCTGAATTAACTGGAGATAATAATTTTCCAAACTTATCAACTGGGATAAAATTAAGAAGATCCTTTTTAGCATATTGTGTTTTTACAACAATAGGTTTATTGGGCTCTCTAATAATACCATTTGAAAGATCTTCCCACAGAATTAAATTATCTCTAGTATATGGAGCAGGACCGTATACTTCATTCCACCAAACAGGTTTAATTGTAAATCCTAAAATCTCCCAGGGGCGGGTATGCGGACTGTCTGTGCCGATTCCATATTCATAAATACTTCTCCAATATCCAGGTACTGTATTTCCAGAAAACGATGTAGCATTTACATAATTAAATGTAAATTGGTTAGTACGATCAAAGAAATAATGATTTGTATAATCTCTATCTACATTTGGAAGCCATTTAACAAAACTTTTAAATAAACTGTTATTAATTTCTTCTAATGTAAATTCATTTTTCTTAGATTCAAGATTAACAAAATCTGAAATTTTAAGTAAACTAGAATCATAATCTACTTTAATATTATTAAAAATTCGTTTCTCTAGTTCAAGTAACAAATTATCTCTAAAGTCTAGGAAAGCTCTGCTAAAACTACCATCGTGTCCTCGAATCATTGGAACACCTAGTGGTAATATGTCGTATTTAACCGTATCTATCCCCCCTAAAGTAGTATTAGTTTCTGGTGTATAAAGAAGTGTACTTAACCCGTTAATTTTCAGTATATTAGCATTGCCTTCTCCTCCATTGTCTTTATCAAACGATTTTGCTTGAGACCGTGAAGTAAATACGGGATAAAACCACCCGCGAACTGTAGGTTGAATAGTTTCTTTATATATTTCCCCATATACTTTATAAGGAATATCCATTACTGTTTCATTTGACTGATAAGTATCGTCTAAAATTAATTCAGGTACATATTTTGGATATAATCCTAACTTTGTAGGAGTACACGGAATAAACGACCCATCGGTATTTTGATATTCGTAAATTTCAAGTTTATCTCCTTCTTTTTGCCCAGCATTAATTGATACAAACGCATCATCTGTAAATGTATAATCAACACCATAGGTTAACTGTTCAGAATTTAAGTAAACTAATACACTTTTAGGTGACAATGTAGTTAAATCAAACTGATCGCTTAAACTATACAGATTAATTCGATGATCTAATACTTTATATTCTATTCTATTTGCTGCTTCATGTCCAATCATGTCAGAAAAGTAAAACGGCTGACTCTTTAACTTATCCTTGGTTATTTCTTGTATTAATCGATCAACATGCTGTTTAGTATATCCGTCAAATCCTAAAGTTTCTGCTGTACTTAAAAATGTACGTTTAAATCTTGAGTATTCAATTCGACTATATTCTAATGCGTTAACAACATTATATTTTGTATTTGTTAAATGATATAATGGTAAATTAATAGGCCCGCTATGTTTTACAAATCGTTTTCCATAATGATCTAATGACCCTAAATCTCTTAAATTACTTGTTCCCGGATACACTCCAGCAAATCCAGTAATTTCATCGATCATACTGCTTACATGATCAATTGCTTCACCTAATGTAAACTCGACTATATTTTGATTAAGCGGATTTCTTTCTAAATTATTTGGAACTTCAAAATATCCTTTATCAGTTTTATTAGCATACGAATGTGCTTTTAATTCTAAGAAATCACCTTCTTTTAGATTAACATAAAAGTTTACAATAGCAACATCGTTAATCTTAACAATCCTATAATGTTTGTTTTGTATTTGAAATTTTTTGTTTACATATACTAATACTTTTAAATCAGTTAATAACGCAGACTTTTCAAAAACATCAATTTTAAATTCATTAACTTGTTTTGCAGTAATATATTCAGTTTTAATTACATACTGTTTACTGTTAACAGGCTTACTACTAAACCCGTTTACATAATTATATGTGTTATTATCGTTATATTTTCTTAAATATCCCGTATCAATTTTTCTTGTTATTTTGTCAGTAATTGTTTGATAAGTGAATACATCATTTAACAAACTAAAATTAAATATAATATCTCCTGAGTTTTCAATAGATCTATATGATAATGGAAATCCTAACTCAGAGTCGTTTTCTCCCGATCCTTTACGATATTCAAATATAGTAGTGCCGTTGAACGTAGAAGATTCAAATACAGAAGTATTTCCAAAACTTATACCTTGATTATCATACACATCAAATCTAGGAGGCTGATTGTGCGTTAGTTTTTCTTGAGAAACTTTCCATTGACTATTGTAGTAGTGTAGAATTTTACCACCATATTCTGCCCCTTTTGTTACTAATACGCATTCTAACTCATTAGGGTGAGAGTCTGTTGTTTCAACTAAATGAATTAGTTGTTTTCCATTAAAAGTAACCCACTGAACTTCAAAAATCTTGCCACTTACTAAGATATCACGATCTGCAGTAAATAAAATCCGCATTCCATCTAATAAATCAACACCGTCAATATTATAACCTAACTTTCCTTCAATCTTACTAAATACGTCATCAGTGTAATTATCTACTAAATCGATGTTTTTCTTAGCATAAACTCCACTATTAAACATTTTTAAACCAGGTTCAAATTCTATAATAGGTCTAGTAGCCCGTTTAGATTCATCAATGTCTACATTTTGATTGTTGTATTCTGCACTTTTAATAATAATTTCTTTATGAAACCACTTATTATACCTACTCCAAGAATTTTTATCTATAGATGCTCTATTACATACAATATAATCTCTAGTTCCAGCATATGAATTTGCATTTGAGAAGGGGAGCTCGTCGAACTCATCTGAGTCAAATGGGATTAATTTGTTTTCAGTATATGCTGCTGGTATGATTAAATCTTTTGCATTTATTAGTTTAATCTCTTCTCCAACTCCTTCGATATACCATTGGTCAATTGCATACTTCTCAGGATATACTTCCCCTTGAAAATATACTTTTAAACCGTTTGTAAATTCAACACCATTTGCACTTGTATAATATTTTTTTCCTAATATTTCTTCTTCAATATTAATATATGAATTTTCTTCTATATCATAAACATTAATTGCACCACTAGTATTAATATCATTTTGACTAATATAAAATAATCTGTTTGGCGCATTTAATGGTATAGTAAATTCAATCGTACCTTTTTCAATATAAACAACAGCAACTTCATCTCCATTGTCGTCTAGTTTACGAATACCATCATAATATAATGTTGAGATATTTTTACTTTTTGAAATTTCCGAGACTGTAATTACTATATCGCTTGCATTATTATTACCTAAGTATCGATCTGAGATGGTTATTCGCTCGCCTTTCTTAAAATTAGAGCCAGGATCTAATATTTCAATATTAGTAATAGTTTGATCTTGTCCGATAGTAATGTTAAATGCTGCGTCTTTACCACTATAATTAGTTGTATAGTTCCTTACAAAGTATATTCCAGGTAATCTATTATTATCTTGCTGTGGATTATATGCTAATATTTTAATACCATTATCTTCGGAGATAATAGTATCTGAATCTGGAAAAGTAACGTATTCTCCAATATCATATCGTGTAGCTTCATAGTCAATAGCGTCGTACAATCCTGATGTATATAGACCTTTGTTTCCAGATAATAATAAAGATACTCCTGGTGTAAATGTTCTTGATAAGGCAAATGCGATTGGGTATCCAGGTGTATCGATTTCAAACTTATATGTTTGCCCTCTATATAAATTTAATGTAGGATTATTAGTATACCCGCTTGAAGAAAATACATACGATACATTGTCATCGTTATTACGCAGTGATACTGAAACTGTGCTTGCAACTTCTTGAGATTGTCCGTATACCGAAACCCTAGTCGGCCCGTTAGGTAGCCAGTAGTATTCTCTAAAATTGACAAATTTATCCCAATCTAAATTAGGATTCCATGCGTACATCTCTTGGCTATTTAGCCTACTATGGTTTTCTACATTTGCTCCAAGAATCTTTAATGTATTAATATAATCGTTATAATCTTTATAAAATACAACATTATCTGAATCGTCTTTAATTACTAATGCCGGTTCTAATTGATAATTAGTCCGTTCTGGTGAAACATCTGAAATGTATATATCATCCACTGATGACGATTTTGAGTTTAATCTGCCAACATACCCGTTGAGTTTTTCTGCTACACCGGGTTTAATTAATTGATCGATTGTGCCTTGCAGAAACTTTTTATTTTCATCTGATCTAAAAAATTGAGGGATTAAATCAATTGATGAAAAATTATTATTTTCTGGAGTAGGTAATGGATTTATATTGTTATTGTCATTATATGCCATTAGTATGTATATCCTCCGCCGTTTGGCGACACTAAACTAGTTGATGCTGTACTTATAATATTTCCAGTGCTCGATGTAGTTACATTTGTAATCACATCGCCTGACGCTTGAAGTTCCGATGCTGTAATTTCGTCAATTACTTCTATATCGCTTACTTTAGCAGAATTAATAAAAATTTCATCTATTTCAGATTTAATTTCAAACAAACTACCAAATGCCTGAAGTCCTTGTCTTGGAACAATAATAATACTTAAAAGTTTAGGAGTCAGTGTATTCATTATGTATGCACTAAGTTCCTGAAAATAAAAAGTTTCTCCAAAATCCCAATTTTCTATTTCAAAAAATCTGTCAATTGCTTGTATAATATCAGCTTTCAATTCATTTTCATTAATTATTAATTCTTTATTTCTTACAATTTTAAATTTTACTTGTAAGTCTGGAACTGCTTTACTTCCGAATAAAATTTTATATTTAACAGGGTGGTACACTATTTCATCACTTATTGATTTAATTTTCGATAACTCTGGATGGTATTTTCTAAATAACTCGTCGCTACTTGGCGGTTTAGGTGCTGATAATAATGTTCCATTAATATATTTACGCATTTCTGTATCGTACGATTTTGTTAGTAAATATGTATCTATTAAGTTACTTGCACTAGGATCAATGCGATAATTACTGTCAGCTACGTGTACATAATGAAATTTTAAATCAGATCGTCCTACGTATGCTTTGTAATTTGTATTAATTACTGTATTATTTTTTGCTTTATTTAAAGTTTTAAATACATGTTCATCTACTAAGTAAAATACTTGTCCATCTATTTCAACACTTGGAATAATTTTAGATTCGTTTTGAATAATTTTAATTGTAGCATCGTTATTATTAAAATATTTAAAATCTTCAACACCGTCGGATGTAACATATCGTTTTTGAAAAACAATTTTTTCAGTTGGATTAACTAACTCATCTACTAACGTGTTAAACATATCAATGTCGTCAGATGCTGTATCATCATCTAGATCCAAAAATTGTATTTGTATTTTTCTAGAATCTAAGTAACCTTCTTTATCTTTATAACTGTCCAATATACTCCATTTAAAATCTTGGTTAAATGGAAATATTGAATCAGGTTTTCTATTAATACTCATCACATTAATAAAATCCCTAACAATTGTGCCTGTTGTAGGATCATAGATTTTATCAGCACTATCAAAATAAAACCTTAACGCATTTTCACTTTCAAATACGTATCTTAAATTTCGATATGTAATTGTATATTTTTCACTATCTGTTTTAAAATACAAAAACCAACTTGAATCAAAGTTTCTACCTGATGTATCTCCTGCTTTTCCTGTTGCAAAATCTTCACTGGTATTAATATTTTCTTCAGTTATTATAGTCCATTCTCGACTTTCTATGTTATATCGTAAACCAAAATCTTTGTAAGCAAATGCTTGGTCAATGATTTGTATTTTTGCATCTTTTGTTAAAGACCTTGATAATTTTGGCATTAATTGATCTAAAATAGCACCAGATGGAATTGTATCTGTTAACTCAATAGCTCCAACATTATTATCGTCAACTGTAGTACCATCACCTATTACTTTTAATACATTTGTCCATTTATAAGGTGATGCTCCAAACATAGTACTATCGGTTGTTAATTTACCATCTTTAGTAAAATATTGAGCTACTCCTTCGCTAGTAACTGGAGCCACAAATTTACACATGGTTCCTGTTTCAATAAACCGTAAACTGCTTGCAGTGTATACGCCTACTGGGTTTACTCTGTTATCGATGTCAATTAAAGTACCTGTGCATCGATTTGTATTAGTTAATTTTTGATTCCATCTAACATTTAAATCATATGCTATAACTTTAGGTTGTTTATCTAAGTAAAAATTTTTAACATTTGTCGATGTTATAATAGGTTCGATGGTATTATATATAATCCCTTCTATATCACTTTGCGACGCAAATTTAAATTGCGTTTTAGTTTCGTAATATTCTTTAAAAAGTACACCATCATCTGCAAATAAACTAGTATTTGAATATTTTCCAGAAACATCTTTTAAGTCAAAGTATTTAGATACGCCACTTGATATTCTATTTGTACTTTTAGTTTTAATAATATCCTGATCAATTGCTAGTGGGCCTATATTATAATCTTCACCTGTGATTAATCTGTTTTGAGTATAATAAGTAGCTGGAGCATTTTGTTTAATTTCTAAATTTGTTTCAGAAGCAGATCCATTGGAAATAGTATAATTTAATCGTAATCCTAATATTAATTTTTCAAGAGTCCCAGACCTACTTTCATATGGAATTTCTAAATTAACAGTTCCGATAGCACCAGGTGTAATAACACTTCTTGCATTTGCACTAGTTCTATAAAATACTTTAAAATTTCCAGAAGGCAAACTGCCAAATACACCGTCACTAAACACTAAATTAATTCTATCCCCTATTCTAGTTAATACAGAAAATACGTCGCGTATACCATTAAATAAGTTATTGTAAATTACATTATTACCTTCAATAGAATCGACTTTAATCCACGGTACAGTTTCAATCCCATTAGAGTCTAACCCATACAGCCAAACATCTGTATTATTAATATTTTCAGCATCAATAGACACTACTTGGTTAGGAGTAGGATTGCTAATTGAAAATGTATTTGAGTTCATTACTCCTTGCTTAAAGTGCATAAAGAACCCAGTATTATTACTATTTGAACCTTGTCCGTCATCTCTAAATAAAAATGCTGGACTTGTTCCTGCAATAGGCGGTTCTTCGTTTACTGCTGTTTCACTAATATCTGAACTAACAACTTCAAATCGTGTACTAACTCCTTCAATTTGTTTTGTAAATTTAAAAATTGCACTATCTTTGTTAGTTGCATTAAACCGATATTTTTGGTGTTGTACGCCATTAATGTTTGCACTTTTTAGTGGATTTCCAATTGAATTTGATACTGGTAATGCAGCGTTTAATATTTTGATAAACTGTTCGAAATAATTTGCATTTGACTGGTCATTCCATTTTACTACAAAACCACTTAAATTTAATCCAGAACTATCTTTAATCGACTCTGTAGTTTTCACCGTTTCAATTCGCAATAAACCGTTAGCTGTTTGATTTCTTTTTGGATTATATGCTAACATATTAGCTAATCGTAAAATACTTTCTCTACGTTCTGCAGTTTCTAAAAAGTTTTCCCTAGCATTAAGATCAATCCTAAAACTTAAATTTTGACCTAAAAATGCAATCATATCAATTAATGCCAAATATTCAGAAGATTCAATATAATCATTAAAATCTTCTGGATAGTTCTGACGTAAATAATTAATCATAGTTCGTCTTAAATTATCAAAGTCATAACTTTGAAAATCGGCATTTCTAAACGATTGGTATATTCTTTTCCAGTCTTCTGCTACTATTAATCTCGACTGTCTATCACTTGCAGACATATTATTATCCTCTATTCTGTAATACTAGTGTTAAAGCACTAAACTATTAGCTTGGTCAAATCTAAATCGTAAATTCTCAGAAATATTATATTTTAAATAAGTTACAATACATTCGACTATTATTCCTCGATCATACGATTCCACAGTGACATTTTCTGCGGTTATTCTAGGATCATAGTTAATTATTTTTACAACATCATCTATAATTGCTTGCTCTATTTCTGGAGTAAATTGTTCATACAACAAAAACCATAATATAGTACCAAATGTTGGATCTGATAATTTTTCACCTTGTTTGATATGAAAATGGTTTACTAAATCCTGTTTTATTAATTCAAAATCATATAATGCAAAACCTTGATGATTTGAATTAACTGTTGAGAATCCCCGATAAGTTTTTCCAGATTTTGGGCTTTGCTTTGACGGAGATACTGCTACTCGTTTATATAGATTTTTTTCTAATTGGCTCATGCTTTTCCTTATGCTTCATCCGGTTCTGGAAATCCCCCTTCAGGTTCCCTTACTAATTCAATTCTTGGGGTATCATCTGCATTCTGCGGACCTGGCAATGTTTCACCAGGTGGTCGATCAGCTAAATCTGGCCCTGCTTGTTCTGGTTTTGGAGGAACTGACTTATTATTTATATTTGATGGCCCTATAGGTATTTTACCATTTCTAGGAAAATTCCATGCACCACCTTCAGCTTTATGTGCGCTAAAATGCATAGCATCATCGCTTGATCTCCATGCACCACCCCATCCCAATCCATGTTTTTTAGCTAACTCTTGGGTATTTTCAGGCATGTCTGTAATTGGAGCATTTGCAGGTCTTGGCATAAAAAATCCATTAGGTACTCCTCCCATTACTTGATCTGGCCAGTTTATATCAATAGCTCCACCTGATGCATGAACTGACCAGCTCCCACTTCCTGATGCTGTTTTTCTTTTTGAATAACCTGCTAATTTTTTAATTTTATATCCAGTTGCTTCTAAATCATCAATAAACCCTTGAAAATTGTCTTTAAACATTTCAGCAACCATTGCAGTTAAACCTGAACTAGTTTTAACAGGAACTAATATTCCTTCTTCATCTGAATTAACATCAGTGTTTCCAGATTCACTTCCTAAATCTCCAGTTTCATGTAATCCATCACCTGTGGAGCCTGTGTAATTGTTTTTACCTCTACTAGTTTTAAGTGCAACTTGTGTTGATTTTACGGTTGAATTACCTTTCATAAAAATGTCAGGAGATATGTAGATTTCCGCAGTAGGAATCATCCCAGGATCTTCTCTATCTGTATCTTCTTTTTTAAATGCGTGTGGGTTTAAGTTTTCATGATGCATCCACGGCTCGTGCTGCGGAGCTCTTGCAAGTATCGAATCGTATATAATAGGCTTATTTGCGCCTGGAATTACATACGGTAAATTTATAGTTGGCAACGGTTCGATAACTAATGCATCAGTTGGTGGCGTTGGAATAGTTGCAACTTTCGGTGTTTTTGCACGTTCAGAATCGTTCCCCCATGTAGATAATCCGCTGTTCCAATGAATTACTGCTGCATCCCCGGCTATAATTGTATCGTCTATTAAATTAATACCTTCATTTGCTCTATAATGTTGCGATGCATCAGTGTCTATTGAAATTTTATCTTTTACAAATACTCGCTGTTCTCCAATTTCTATTTGTAAATGTTGATTTCCTTGTTCTATCACCGTAAACATATCTTTTACTATTTCCATATGATAGTTTCTACCTATCCTGGATTTTGTGTCATTTGATACAAATATATGTTGATTGCTACATTTAGTTTGAAAAGATAATCCTGCAATATCATTAATATCTTGTTCTGCTTTTCTAAACCAACTCTTTTTTGCTTCCTCATGTGTTGACATTTCTGACTTTTGAAAAATGCTTTGTTTAGAATGCAAGTGATAATCTTTTTCAACAGTTGTCATTTTCGTTAACCCTACATGAGTATCACTTGTTCCTTTAACTGTTAATCGATAATCTTTGCCAACATATAAATTAGTATTAAACACGCTTTCTAAATGTATGCGGCCGCTTTCTTTATTATCTAAATATTGTTGCTCGTCACTCCATCTAGCAGTAGCTTTCATGTTAATATTTCTACCTGCTTCAACATTAAAGTCCCTTTCTGCAGTTAAATTAATGTCATTATTACTCATAACACTAATACTATCTTCTGCGTAGATGTCAATCTTCCCATCAGAAGTGAGCTCAATCCATGCTGTTCCTCTTGAATTTGAAATATAGATTAAATCTTCAGAATTATGCAATAATATTTGATGACCAGTTCTTGTCCGTAATCGAACTAATTCGTTATGTGGAATAGTTTCATCGCCTTCTAATTCTTCGGCATCTCTATTATAATAAAATGGAGGACCTTCTGCAGCATGTGTTTTTCTAACGTATCTTTCATTACCATCATCTAAAACAAAACTAGAACCGCCTAATCGATTATACGCATAATTTGCTTTTTTATGAGTAGCTCCCAATTCAACTCTAGGTGATCCGGCTCGTTTATCTAACGGGCCAGGTGTGCTAAATCCAAATACCATACTTGGCACTTCTCGTCTTGCACTACTTGTTGTTGTTCCCCTGGTTTCATCTTCTAGCAATCCTTGATTTTCAAGGATACATGTAAAGTCTTTGTTATAAGGTTTTTTAAAATAGGTTGGGTCAATTTTTAATCCATCTTCCAATTCTTTATTGTATTCACCTACTGGAAGTTTCATTTTTTTTAAATTTTCAGGTGTCGAGTCAGTTGTAACAGTTGTACAGGCCCTTCCATCAGGAACCATAAAATTCATAAAATCATCTTGAATACACCCTATCCAATATCCCATATCTGCATTACCTTCTGCAAATATTACTAAAACTTTTGTGCCAATATCGGGTGGAATAAACCACATTCCATATGACTTTTGTGTATGGGCATAATCATCTACTTTTTGCAACCCTTTGTTTGATGTTACTCCGTAAAAAGGTGACAGATACTTCACTTGTATAATTTGGCCAGACCTTTCAGGTATATTTCCAGATTCTGTATATTTTAAAAGCTCGACTTCAAGAGTTCCCATAAATTGTTTATCTAAATGATTTACAACTATTGCTTCGTATGGTCCTGGATTTTTTATTTGAACTTTATGATTATTGGACGTTCTTGTATAACTTCGATTTTCATTAGACATTTGTATTACTCATTATTAAATGTTGGAAATTGCTTTGATATTGATGATGCTGTATTTGATACTGCAGTTACTAAGTTATCTGCTAAAGAACTTAAATTATCACTTAACTCATTTATCGAATCGTATGCACTTTTTTCAATTGACACAATTTGACTCGTTACTTGATCGACTAAATCAGAATTGACAATATTCTCTTTTACAGAATCGAACATTTCACTAAGATCTGGGAAATCACTTAAAAAATCAAACTCATCTGGAATATCAATACTTGGAGCGTTACCGCTTAAAATATTATCAAGATCAACATCGTTAATTACATTACTTAACGCTGATTGCAATGCTTGCTCTGGGTTAGTTAATAATTGTAACGGATCAATTTCAGGTGGTGAATCTCCATAAGTTGGTACGTTAACATTTTCAGGAACTTTACCAACATTTAAAATTTCACTATTTGATTCCCCAACTGCATAAGAAGAATGCGGATCTTTTGCTAATGGGTCTAGTTTATGAACTAACGTATCATACACATATCTGCCTGTCCTAAAATCATATCTAGTATCAAACGGTCTAGGATTACTATAATTGTAAGGATTAACCGGAGGCACTATTTTCTTTGCAGGTAACCGACGATCGCCTGCATTACCGCCTAATACATCTCCTACTTTAGGACCTCCTAATATTGATAGTGCGCGTTGCTTAGTACTAGTTCCATATTTAGGTTTAGCAGTATTTGGCGACGATGCTGCATAACTAATTTCTTTTCCTGTTCCTGGAACTCCACTTTTAATATCTTCAAGCATAGTAAATAATGCATCTGGATCGTGAAATGCTTTGTTTAGTCCGTCCCCGGCATAATATGTTTCTCCTTTTTGTACACTCCTAAATGCCCCTTTCATGTCGTATGGTACAGGAAATGATGCAAATTCTTGTGCTAATTTGACCATAAATTTATGTGTAGGTACGTTTTCGTCGTTTGCTAACCATTTTCGGTAAGATCTAACAACTTCTAATCTTTTGATTATCAATGCATCTTGGATATCAGGAGAAAACAAAGTTGTCAATGGGTCTACTCCTAAGTATCCTATACATTCTTTTAATGTTTTACGAATTATTTGATATCTGCCACATGCTGACGATTTAAAACCCTTATCTATCCTCATTTGTTGAAACTTTAAAACTTCTGCGAGGGTCATTTGTACTAATGATTGCTCGATTGTTCCCGGATATAATGACATATAAGGATCTTTCCCTCTAACTGCTTCTGTTTTTGCAATCAGATTTAATAATGCTATATCTTGTGCTGATAATGATGCCATTTAAACCTCTTTATATTAATCTGTTTCTACTTTTGTTATGTTTTTAATAATAGTACCTTTATTATTTGTTGCAGGGTCGTCTTGACCTCTACGTCTAATCATTTTTAATACTTGTGTAAATTTCCCTTTACTAAACTTATTTGTTACTCCCCATACAGAAAATAAGCCACTAAACCTTGCTACTTTTTCAGCAACTTCCATTGTAGGGCCGGTCATTTGATAATCAAAAGGCGTTAAGAAATTTACTATAACAAAAACTTCGTATTCAGTATATGCCATTCGATAATCATCACCGTAGTCGCTAGAAACTGATAGCGTTCCATTTTCAGTTTTTCCTACATAATTTCCTGTTTGTTGTGGTATGAAAAATGGATCTCCCCATATTGTCATTTCTACTGAAACCATATCTACTATTTGATTAGTAATTCTATGATGGAAAATTTCTGCAATTTTGTTGCGTATATCATAACTTTTTGTTCCTGATACGTTTACACCTGGAAGTTCTACAGCTTCAATTGTTTGTCCTTGTATTTCACTTTTTTCAGGCTGCGATGTTTGTTGAGTAGCTTGTCCTCCTCGTTCAATTTCATCTCTTGCAGCTTTATGAGATGCATTACTTAATCCTGATGCATCAGATCCTGAATTTTCAGCAAAATTTGCAAATGCTAATTGCGTAAACGCATTATTAAAATTAATATCAAAATCTATTATATCTTCATTTTTTCCAGTGTATATATAATTATATTCTTTAGCCGCAGTTTTTTTCAATCCTTCAGTGTTATCAGGTCGTTCTCCACCTGATAAGAATTTAGCAGAATCTGGATGATACGGCATAACTGCATATACATATACTTTAGGTGGTCTACCTATTTGAACTTCCGAAGCTGGATCATGATCTACAAATGTGTAACTTTCAATTCTCCACCATTTAAATGCTCCATTAACCGGTTGTGCTGTTGCATGATCTCTACAATACTGACTTTGTAACAATACTTTTTCAATAAAAGATGTTATTGTTTCTTTTGAATGTGATTGAAATGTTTTAGATTTTTCTGAAAAAGTTAATTCTGTACCACCAATTCGATTAGTATCTGTTTTTTCATTTTTAACAGTATTATTATCACCCATCGGTTGTTCTCTTGCTTCCGCAGTATTTTCAACAATAATACTTTTGCCGATTTCATTAATAAACGAAGGATCTGTTGCATAATTTAATAATTTAGTAAAAATATCACCTTTGGGCTGAATTTTTAATGCTTGAGTTGTAGCTTCTTTAGGTCCTGGATTATCTAAATCTGGAGGGCTCTTTTTACCTAACTGTTGCTGTGTTTCTTCTACTGCATTTACAGTATATGTTTTAGGTGTAATTTCATTATTAATAACTTTAGTTAAATGATCTGGTTCTTTTGGAAAACATATAAGATATCTATCACTTGCAATTTGTTTTTTTGTTTCTTCATTATATTCGGTTCGATCATTTAGTGCAGTAGTGTACGATTGAACGCCTGATACTAAAATTTCATGTACAAACTGCCCTGTTACATTAATAGTAGTCTTTGTTTGATTATTTGAATCAGACATTGCGTCTTCACTGTAAGGTACTGCTTCGACTTGATATTGAGATCCTTTTCCTGTAACATTAAGATCAACTTTTACTATTTTTATTGGCATATACGACGGCGATGCTAGTTTGGTTGGAACGTCGCCTGGTTCGTTCCAACCATAAAAATCGATTCTAATACAAAACGGAGCATCTGCATAGTTTTTAAATCCTTTGCTATCTGCTGCGGAAATTAATGCTTGAATGAAATTACCCATAGAATACGGTTCAATAACTGTAAACTGCATAGATGTTCCAATTGCAACTCCTGTTTTTTTATTTGGAGCAATTGCTGCATCAAATTCTAAATCTTCAATAAAATATTCTGCATCGTCACCTCCTTCAATTGGTAACTTAAATCTACTACCATAATCACCACCGCCTGACTGGATAATATAAGGATCCATAGTATTTGGATTTTTTCGATAACTTATAGGGTTATTATATTCGCCTGCAGATAGTATTCCTAATGTGATAATATAATTATAATGATTATGATCTCTTAACGGATTAGGGATCCTACTTGCACTATTTCCTGATGATACTTCTCCAGCATTTATTACATTTGTTGATTGTTCTTTTGGAATTTTATCAAGTGAAGATTCTTCTGCTTGAATATCTTGATAATATTGTGATCGCTTTCCACCAATCGGTCCGACTACTTCTGCAAAACTAACTTCTTCGACAACTAATTTACTACCGGGAAATGATGAAAAATCAATAAATTCTGGTAATATTTTATCTGCAGTCGTTTCAATGTTTTTAAATAACGATGAAATTGAACTAAATGCACTTGAAGAATCTTTTAGGAAGTCATTTGCAAAATCAGAAATACTATCACTAATACCACTAGCATCATTTAATATATCGTTAAAACTTGTTTTACTAAAATTTGACAAACTGTTAATTTGTTCTGATATATTCTCTGCAACATCTGTTACAGCAGTTTTCGCGCTGTTAAATTGGTCAATTAAAAAATCACTAGAATCACTTACATCAAGTGTAGATGATATTGGCCCGAACTCGTTTAAAAAATCAGTTACGTCATTAACACTTATGTTTGCTATATTGTTTAATACTGTATTTGCTGCGTCAGTAGCAATTGATTCAAATTGTATTGCCATTTAAATTCCCATATATTGTGTTATATATTTTCCTTGAGGTAGATATATTTCTGTTCCTGCAATAAAATCAAATACTGGATCTTTTAATGTATCAGGATTTCGTTGTGCAAAAATCCACCATAGTTCTTTTTTCCTATACAAGTCATAAGCCAATAAATCCGGCCTGTATGTATATACTGTTGTTATCACAAATAAAGGATCATTATCAGCTCTTGGAATAGGTATCGGCTCCCATATACCTAAATACCCTGATTTTGTAATTTCCGTATTTTTGTATGCTGTTAACTTTAGATTCATTATACAAATCCTTCGGAACTGCCAACAAATTCGCCTTTTGCAAATTTTTCTAATCCAAATTTTGCATGTGTTCTACGTGCATAATTAGGTACACATGTTACAGAAATAGTAGACTTTACAGGAACATAATTAGTTTCACCATCTAGCTTACATTCAATATAATCTACATCTGGATTTAAATCTGCTGTAAAATTTGTAATAATTACAGGAATATTATTTAACACATGCTTTCCATACCCGTTTAATCTACATACTACCGGGGGCATTCCAACTAATGCACTATTCCCATAAAACATTTTAGTAGCTGATCGTAAAAAATGCACACTAGCTAACCAGTATTTGGCATCATCGTCGTTTTCGCTATAAAACTCACCTGAAATTACATAATTATCAACAACACTATTTTCATATGAATTAAACGCATAATTAGTATGAGTTAATGTAATCGGACTATATTGTGCAGTATGACTAATAGTTATCGACGGATTAAATGGGAATATCATTCTATTATTTGTTTTACTTAACGGTTCTAATGCACCTACTGTTGGAAATATAGACGGTACTGAAATATTTACTCTCCAGTCAACTGCATTTGCTCCTGTAGTTGATTTAACTTGAACCTGTATTTGTTTAGGCTGTTCTGGATTAGCATTATCGCCTATACCTTGTGCTTGAACCGTTCCTTGTCGAGCTGCACTTGCAATATTATCGGTATTTTTATTACCTTGTGCAAGAATTTTACTAATTTCAGTTTGACTTTTTGCAAGCCCTTCTCCAACTTTACTTTTAGGTATATTAACACTATACAATGCATCATTTATTACTGGATCTGATGCAATTTGATAATTTGCCGGTATATTTACTTGTGTCGATATTGGAATACTACTGTAATTAGTATTAATTGTAGTAGTTTCGTAATTATTGGCCATAAAACTCTCCTATATATTGTATTTACCTGTCTTAAAAAAACACATTTTTAACTGATAAATAAAAATATACTTGACATCGGTATCAATTTATTGTATACTATACGTTTTAACTAGAATAGGTATTATGGTAGAATATAAAATAGTTCATTCAGCTACATATCGTGGATTAGGCGAACGAGTGGAAAGTTTATTAAACGATGGATGGCAATTATATGGGAATTTTACGTATGTCCCAACCCGTAATAGTGTAGAGTATGTTCAAGTAGTTATTAAAAATATTATTGTAGACAACACTATGGAGTCTTATGCAGAAAAAAAATTATCTTAATAATAAAGACATTTTATTAGAAATTCATCGATCAAAATCATCATTTAGTTCATTTTCTTCACCAGACTACGTTGATTACGACTTAATTTTAGATTCTATTAATGATATAGACGAAGAAGCACTAATAACTGCTCGCAAAAATAAAGCTAAATGCCTAAGCGTTGTTGAGTTTGAAAATGCAAAACTTACTCAAAAAAGAGTAAAACTACAAGAGTTTGAAATCGATCCAGATAGTATTAAACCGTCGGAAGTTGTCTTTAGGATAATGACTTATGATCATATCCCTAATGCTCCAGGCCGTAAGAAAAATCCTAAATCAATTGCAGATAGTAAAGTTAAGTTAAATTTTCCACCATTTCAACATTGGAAAATGGATGAATACGGAAACTTAGAATGTGTCGGTAAAAGTCATTGGAAAGGCGATGTACATTCTGGTAAATTTTGTAAAGATAAAGGTCAAACTACTAATAAGTTAGCATTAATGTGGCTAAAACTAGTTGAACGATATGCTACTAGAAGCAATGTACGCGGGTACACGTACAACGATGAGATGAGAGGGCAAGCAATTCTTCAACTTGCTCAAATTGGATTACAATTTGATGAATCAAAATCAAATAACCCATTCGCGTATTATACACAAACTATTAAAAATAGCTTCGTTCGTGTAATAAATATTGAAAAACGCAATCAAAATATTAGAGATGACATTTTAGAATCTCATGGATTAGCTCCTAGCTATACTAGATTGCACAATGCTGAATGGGAATCTCAAGTTAAAGATGAATAATCTAACTATAGATGATCTTATTAATAAATCTAGATTAAACTTAAATGATTTATGTAAATTTGATGAGTCATTTACGCAATTAGCTATAGATCTTAATACAAATAATGCCAGACAATTGCTCTGGCATTATACTAACAATACTAACACAAAACCAACTTGCCCGGTATGTCAAAAACAATTAAAATGGCATTCTGATCTAAGAAAATATCGATCCTATTGTAGTAATAAATGCACTGCAATAGGATCAGTAGATCTTGCAAAAGCTACTTCGTTAAAAAAATACGGCGTAGAACATTACTCACAAACTCAAAAGTTTAAAGAAGCAGTTGTTAATACTTCATTAAAAAAATATGGGGTTGAACATTACTCACAAACTCAGGAATTTAAAGAAGCAGTTGTTAATACTTCATTAAAAAAGTACAATACTTCACATGCAATGCAGTGTGATTCTATAAAAGAAAAAGTTAAGAAAACTATAGAAGAAAAATACGGTGTAGATTACCTCACTTATATGGCTTCTATTCGATTAACCGGACAAACAACTAGATTAAAAAAATATAATAATAAGAACTTTGTTAATATTAATAAACGGAAGCAAACATTATTAGCAAAATATGGAGTCGATCATCCATTAAAGTCTAATGTTATAAAAAATAAAGCAGTTAATACTCGAAAAAAGAATTACTACCCTGCAACTGTACTAAACAAGTTAAATAATCCTATGTGGTTGCAATCTCAGTTTGATTCTGGTCTTACGGTTTATCAAATTGCAGAACAATTAAATGTAAGTTCTTCAAATTTAGGAAAATACTTTAATCAATATAATATTAATGTTAATATAGGAAGAAATACGTCACAAGGTGAATACGAAGTAGTGCAATTTTTAAAATCATTAGGTGTTAATACTATTATCACTAATGATCGATCTATATTGAATGGAAAAGAATTAGATATTGTATTACCTGATTATAACTTAGCAATAGAATATAATGGTGTTTACTGGCATTGTGAGAGCAAAGGGAAAGATAAACACTACCATTATAATAAAACTAAACTTTGTAATGAAAATGATTACCAATTATTGCATATTTTAGATATTGATTGGAATGATCCTATTAAACAACAAATTTGGAAAAGTATTTTAAAATCAAAATTAAGATTAAACTCTAGAATATATGCAAGAAAATGTATCGTAAAAGAACTAGATACTAAAACTGCTCGAGAGTTTTTTACTAGTAATCATTTAAACGGTTATGTAGGTGGGCATACTAAATTAGGCTTGTTTTACAACAACGAACTAGTACAAGCAGTAGTTGTAGGTATTCCTAGATTTAATAAAAAGTACGATAACGAACTAATTAGATTAGCTAGTAAATTAAATACAAATATCATAGGGGGAGCAAGCAAGTTATTAGCATCAATTAAGGGATCAATTATTTCATATGCTGATAATAGCTACTCAAATGGTAATGTATATGCTACCCTTGGATTTAAAAAATTAAATACCGTGTCATTTAATTATTATTATGTTAAAAATAATGTACTAGAGTCAAGAAATAAGTTTCAAAAACACAAATTAAACAAACTATTACCATTTTTCAACCCTAACTTGTCAGAAGTAGCCAATATGAGATTGAATAATTATGATCGATATTGGGATGCTGGGCAATTAACTTTCATAAAGGAGTAAAATGTTTAAAAAAGCTGCAGTTTTCACAGATTTACATTTGGGATTAAAAGGAAATTCAAAAACACATAACCAGGATTGTGAGGAATTTATTGATTGGTTTATTAATCAAGCACAATTACATAATTGTGATACTGGAATCTGCTGTGGGGATTATCACCATAGTCGAAGTGCATTAAGTATCACTACATTATCTACTTCGATTAAAATTTTAGAAAAATTAGGAAAATCATTTAAACATTTTTTTTATTTTCCAGGTAATCATGACTTATATTACAAAGATAAACGTGATTTACATTCTGTTGAGTTTGGACGGCATATTTCAGGTATAACTGTAATTAATTCTATAACCGTTGATGATAATGTTGCATTAGTTCCTTGGCTTATAGGTGATGAATGGAAGAAAATTTCTAAGATTAACGCAGAATATATGTTTGGTCACTTTGAATTACCTACATTTTACATGAACTCATTAGTTCGTATGCCAGATCACGGTGATTTACGTGCTGAACACTTTGTAAATCAAAAATATGTGTTTTCTGGGCATTTTCATAAACGTCAAGTTCGTGGAAATATTCATTACATAGGAAACGCATTCCCTCACAACTATGCAGATGCATGGGACGATGACCGTGGAATGATGATTATTGATAAAGAAAACGGATTAGAACCTGTATATTTAAACTGGGATAACTGCCCACGATATAGAACTGTTAAACTTTCCGAATTACTCGAACCGGATACTAGTATAATTAAAGAAAAAATGCACTTGCGAGTAGCAATTGATATTCCTATTTCTTACGAAGAAGCTTCTTTTATTAAAGAAACATTTGTAAATCAACATAAATGTAGAGAACTTACATTAATTCCACAAAAACAATTAGAAGAAATAAACACTGAACTTAATATTGAGCAATTTAAATCAATCGATACCATTGTATCAAGTGAAATTGCCGCAATAGACTCTGATAATTTTGACAAAAACCTGTTGTTATCTATTTACGAGGATTTATGATCTGTATTAAAGATTTAACTGTAAAAAATTTTATGAGTATTGGGAATATAACTCAATCTGTTTCATTTAATACTGATAGTTTAACCCTTGTATTAGGGGAAAATATCGATCAAGGTGGGGACGATTCTGGGTCGAGGAATGGCGTTGGCAAAACTTCTATTGTTAACGCATTATCTTATGCACTTTATGGTCAAGCACTTACAAATATTAAGAAAAACAACTTAATTAATAAAACTAATAACAAAGGAATGTTAGTTACTTTACATTTTGAAAAAAACGGTGTCGATTATAGAATTGAAAGAGGTAGATTACCTAATATATTAAAATTTTATATCAACGATCAAGAACAAGAGGAAGATGTTGATGAATCTCAAGGCGATTCGAGAAAGACACAAGAAACTATTAACAGTTTATTAGAAATGTCGCACGATATGTTTAAGAACATTGTTGCATTAAATACGTATTCAGAACCATTTTTATCTATGCGAGCCAACGATCAACGTGCAATTATTGAACAATTGTTAGGCATTACTGTTCTTTCTGAAAAAGCAACTCAGTTAAAAGAAGAAATTCGTTCAATTAAAGATTCAATTACTGAAGAAACTCTAAAAATCGAAGCTATTCAAACTGCTAATAATAATATTCAACAAACTATAAACAGTTTAACTACTAAACAAAATGCTTGGAAACTTAAACACAACGAAGATATCTTACAATTACAAGCAGCTATTCAAGAATTTGAAAAATTAGATGTAGAAAAAGAAATTGAAGCACATAAAATTAAAGATTCTATCATTGCTAAACAATCAAAAGTAGCAGAAGCATCAAAATGGGTTAAATCCCTTGAATCTGATATTGCTTCAAGTAATGCTACTATTGAAAAACTTAGATCTGAACTTATTATGTTAAATGATCACAAGTGTTATGCGTGTGGAAATAAGCTACACGACACTAAACAAGAAGAAATTAAGTCTATTAAAGAAGATGCTTTAACTGATTTAACTCATCATTTATTAGTAATAACAGGACAACATCGTAGCTACACTGCTTCTATTGAAGAACTTGGAGAAATTGAGTCTCTTCCGACTACATTTTATCAAACAATCGATGAAGCATACAATCATCGTTCCACAATCGAGTCTCTCCAAAAAGAATTATCGTTAAAACAACAAGATGAAAATCCATATAATGCTCAGATTGTTGAATTAAAAGAAACTGCACTACAACCTATTGTATGGGACACTGTTAATCAGTTAACTTCTCTAAAGGAACATCAAGATTTTTTATTAAAACTATTAACAAATAAAGATAGTTTTATTCGTAAAAAAATTATTGATCAAAATCTGTCTTACCTTAACAATAGATTAACATATTACTTAGATAAGTTAGGCTTGCCTCATCAAGTTATCTTTTTAAATGATTTATCAGTAGAGATTTCACAACTAGGGCAAGATTTAGATTTTGATAACTTATCACGAGGTGAGCGTAATAGATTAATTTTAGGATTAAGTTTTGCATTTCGTGATGTATGGGAAGGATTATACCAAAATATTAATTTGTTATTTATAGATGAATTAATCGATTCTGGTATGGATGCTTCCGGTGTAGATAACGCATTAAGTGTTTTAAAAAAATTTGGAAGAGATCGTAATAAAAATGTATTTTTAATTTCTCATAAAGACGAACTTGTTAATAGAGTAAATACAATCCTCAAAGTAATAAAAGATTCAGGGTTTACTTCATTTTCAACAGATGTAGATATTGTTATTTAATAACGTATTAGTATCCATTATTAATTCTTAGGTAAATACTAAAATATATACCTAACTTAATGGATACTACTTATGAGATATAACGAATTTAAAGACGTTGAAGAACAACTTAATGAAGGACCTTTTAACGCATTTACTTCAGGTGCAAAAAATATAGCTGGAAAAGCTATGAAATGGCTTCCCAGTTCAACAGCTAAATCAATTGGAGCAAACTGGCAAGGTCAACATCAATTTGCAAAACTAGCTAATGGCTTACATACAGAATTTAGTCAATACTTAGGTACACTGGGAAAACGTATTGCACAAGGAACAGGTGACGACTTAGTTACTTTTTTAAAATCAAAAAATATTCCACCTAAAGGAATACCTGCAGGCGTTTTGAATAAACAACAATTAAACACTGCTATGATTCAAGCTGCTAAAGATATGCCAGAACCTGAGACTGCAGCAGGTAGTCAACCTGCTGCTGCAGGGGCTAGTACTACATCGGGCTCATCATCAGTAAGCGGGTCATCGAAAACTAATAGATCGAGTGCAAGTACTCGATCTTCTTCAGGATCGTCTACTATGCAAAGTAAGATCCCTAAACAAATAAAAGATCAAATTAGACAGTTATCAAGTGCTGAACGTACACAATTATTAGGATTATTGTAATGAATCGTAGATTACTAGGACAAAGAAATAAATCATCAAGACTCTTAACAGAAAGTTGGGGGCAGTTAACAGAAACACAGCAAGTTTATTTATACCGCTGGGAAAATAAAGTATGGCCGTTAGTTGAGCATTATAGTAGATTAATGGAAGCAGAATTATCTCCAGACGATATTCAAAAAATTTTTCAAACTGCTGAAACTAATGCCGAAGCCTCCGGCGATAATTTAAATACTTTTGGTAAAGTAAGTTCAGTATCTTCAAAACTTGCAAATGAACTGAAAGTTGAAATTGATAAGCTATTAAAATCTGCACAAAATACTAAACCTGTTAGAAATATAGATGCACAATTTATAAAATTACAAAGACAGTTAACAACTGCATTAAAAGGCAAGCCGTATGGTAAAAAAGTATTAGCCGCAGTTAAACAATGGCAAAAATTTTCAAAAGATTCACCTGTAAAAAGTGCATTTATTGTCGGTGCTATGGTTGCTATACTATCATTTGCAAGCGGTGGTGTGGTTAGTGGATCTGCTATTGGCTTTTTTATTAGATTAACTAATAATGCTATCAAAGGTGATAAACTATCTACTGCTCTTGGAAAGGGTGCTATGGGTGCTGCTGCAGGTGCTGCAGTAGGCGGCGTTAGTGACATGATGAATGATTCTCCTGATGAATGGTCTAATGTATACGATGACGAAGATAACGCTACAAGTAATAGTAATAGTAGTTCTAATTACAGTAGCGGTTCTGCAGGAAATGATTCATCATTTGATAAAAATGCTGCAACTTCACACAGCAGTGCAAGTAGCAACGATACTAGTAGTATGAAAAAACCGCCAATGACTCTTGATAACTTAAAAAAAGGATATATCACTCCTGATGATTATGCAATAAACCAAATACAACAACAAATTAATTCTGGATCTATTGATGCTAGCGATGATGCTGCAATTAGAAGTGCTTTAAATAACTTAGATTTAGGTAATACTGTAGTAGGCAGTGATTGGGATAGACTCGAAGAAATAGTTAATCGGCACAATTTTTCCAATGCCGCAGATTTTGTTCCTACTACTAAAGCAGAGTATGCTCAAGAAGTTTATGACAAATATATAGGAAAATATCACAAAGGTCTGCCTGCTAATCAAGAATTGTTAGATAAGATTGCAGCTAATATCCAAGGTGAGGATGGGAATTTTAAGTTCAAAGGAACAGTTGTAAGAGGATATTATCTTTCTCCTGACGAAGCACAAGAATATAAACGCCTTTTAACTCAACACGGTGGTAAAGGATCATTTAACTTACCGGAACCTGTCGAGCAGTTCTTAAAAGATAAAAATCCAGGATTTGCTGCTGATGTTGAGGCTAATTTTGAAGCTAAAGAAGCTTCTAGAATAGATCAACTGAGAAACATGACTGATGAAGAGAAACAAACGTATAATAATACTGAAGACGAGCTTGGGGATTTACCTACGCCAGCAGACGAACAAATTGCTAAATGGGATGCTAAACATAAGGCTAACAAAGAATCTATGTTAAAATCATCTTCAAACTTGCTATCAGAATCAAATACGTTATTAAACAATTTAGAAGCATCATTACTTGCATCATCTACATATGTTATTTCTGAAAGTACATTCGGTGATTTGGTAAAATCGGCACAAAAATCGGCACAAAAAGTTGCTAAAAAAGCATCTCGCAAAGTTACTGCTGACATGCTAAATTCTTTATGGAAGAACGCAGGTGAGCCGACTGATAGTAGTAGCATAGCAAATATTCTAAAACAAGCAGGACTAACTGATACTAGTATCGACGATATTGCTAATAGTCTTTCAATTGATTTAGCTACTGCAACTATTCCAAATCAAAGTTCAAATACTACAGGTAGTAGTGCAGGTAATGCTGCAAGTGGTGCTGGTAATGCTGCAAGTGGTGCTGGTAATGCTGCAAGTGGTGCTGGTAATGCTGCAAGTGGTGCTAGTAATGCTGCAAGTGGTGCTGGTAATGCTGCAAGTGGTGCTGGTAATGCTGCAAGTGGTGCTGGTAATGCTGCAAGTGGTGCTAGT
>Ga0208160_1000061_pt1 | contig 43758 bp, 38 predicted proteins | sample CB_VirMetaG_FD_184536 | JGI IMG/M metagenome (GOLD analysis project Ga0208160, IMG submission 184536) | Freshwater to marine saline gradient viral communities from Chesapeake Bay - CB_1504_1 Viral MetaG (SPAdes) (version 4) | ecosystem: Environmental > Aquatic > Marine > Coastal | place: USA... | reverse complement strand
TGATAGAGCAGCGGCTTCTTTTGATTTGGAGGTATGTAGTGCCACAACATCGTGGGATGAGGGTAATGGACACGATATAGTTCATGTTGCTGGGGAGGAAGGATACGCAAATTGGTATTCGGCCACGTCAAGTGCAGCTTGGACCAGCGAAGGTGGAGATTTTGGCGATGCTATTATGAGTGGTCATTTTGACCATGGAAATGAGAACTTTTCGGGATTTATAAGCGACCAAGTGGCGTTGTGGTGTGGTGGCACCAACCATGGGGTGATCGTCAAATACACGGACGAATATGAAGCTTTATCGGGGTCTATAAAGAATTTGGTGAAGTTCCACACCAGAGATACACAAACAAACCTTTCCCCATATGTTCAAATCGATTGGGATGGGCAAGTCAGAGACGAACGAGACGAAGTTGGATATGAACTAACAAAGAGGTTGTATCTGTATTTAAAGAAGAATGGACAGTATACCAACGCAAGCGATGTTAGTGGAGTGACGATAACATTTGAGGATGAGCAAATGTCGTCTATGGAAATCACAACCGTTGTCAATCAATATCCGGGTATCTATTACGTAGACTTCACATGCCCATCATCCCCCGCTACACCTACGGCAACAACATTCACAGATACTTGGGGGGTGGATCTTGAGGGAACTGGAACATACCTTGAGATTGAAAAGAGTGGTTCCGTTCAATCCAATCTATCGAGTTGGGATTATGACCAAGCGGACAATCTCTCTCAAAGGACTTATAGAATAGGTGTTCCACATATAAAGGATGTATACGGGAGTGACGAACAAGTTATTCTTGATGTCAGGGCAAACAGGGCATACACAATGAGTACATCGTCTGTTGTTGTGATGAAGAACTTGGAGTATAGAATAGATCTTGTTGACGGCATAGATGAATATGAAATGGTGGGGTGGGAAGGTGTGTCCTACACCGACGAAACAAACTTCATACTTTTGGATACTTCGTGGTTCATTCCAAAGAATAAGTATAGACTGAGCTTTAGAACTTCAGTGTTGAATGAGTATGTTGTTGAACACGATAGAGTGCGAGAATTTTGGGTCAAGGAGATATAGTCAATGGCAAACCTAAAAAGAGAATTCCAAAAAGACGATGTAAATAAAGTGGTTCCAATCCAATTGTTGACTGCTGTCAACGCATCGACGGCCGTAAGTGTTGATCTTGCCCGGGATATGGAACAGCAGGGCAATACTAAGAAGTTGGAGATTAGATTTCCATCGAATTCTTCAGCGATGGCATTCTTGGTTGGATCAAGTAAGGTTGAGGACGTGAAGATATGCCCCCCCGGAATTGCCTCTGTTAATTTCGCTGCATCTGTCGGTCAAAAATACAGTGTATATGTTGTCAGTAAGGAATATGAAGATGGGTTTGTGTATGTTGAGGACAGTCCACAATATAGGGTTAGAAACAACATGCCGTCTGGTAAATTACAAAAAGAATTTGAGATTGAAGATAACGATATAGTTGTCGATTTAACTAGGGAAGAAGCATTGATGTTGGCAGTAGATCCAACAGACCGTACACAGTGGTATGCGTATAGTGACTATTACCCAAGATCTGAAGTTATTTGGGAAACAATAACGGATTCGATAGAAATAGATGAGATAATTTATACTCACCAACACATAACAAATATGATTGAAATATTACAGGAGAATGATCTATTAAATAAATATCAGGTATTGAATTGGAACGAAGGAATTTACGCAGTAAAGGCGATGGCCGACATATACTCATATTTGAAGCCATTAAACGATTCAACCAAAGAGACTTGGTTTCAGGAAAAAATAGACGAAATAAATAGTATCTTTAAGATTGCGACAACAAACAAATTGGACTTAAACGAAACGTCGTTTAATTACTTAACCGAAGATGAAAAAAATTATTTAGACCTCTACAATATGGCAGAAGCGAAATTAACATTAAGTCAGGCTGTCAGGTGGGGTAGGTATCAGCCCGCAGTAGGTGAAAGCAGGCCAGAGTGGAGGGCGTCTACAGTAGTTTCAGCATATAGAATGGGAAGTGATGATTTTGTAGCATCCGAAAACTACAATCTCATAAAATATAAGGGAGTTGAGGCGTTTGCAAAAATTTATCCCATATCTCAGTATGATGAAACTCGCGCACCCGGCGATGGACATCCCCAACAATTTGAAATTGCTCTTTCGTGGGGATTACATGGAACAATGTTTAAACCACAAGACGGAACTGGATCTGGATATTTGTTCAATATAGATAAATGGTTAACGGAAAATGATATCCCTCACACAGATATACTCACCCCGGAAGATGTAGATGGAACTACTGGGGATCAAATTTACACCAAAATAGCGGGCGCAGATTTTGATGTTGCTTTGAATAATCACATTATCGGGGTTGCTAATATCTTCCTCCGGGAATTCAATGACATAATTCAACCAATGCTTGATTTAGTAGAGGAACAAATGAGAATCAAGGGGGACATTATATTTTGTACGGGACAAATAATAACATCGACAACTATAACCTCTACAACCCAAACTTTGGTTGGTTATAACATAACGACAGGGGACCGGCTTAGTTCTGTTATGGGGATAGATGCAGATTCAAGTATGCCCCCAACATCTTCGCAGGTTCCTGCTGGCGGGGAATTCGGTCCATGGAAAAATCAAGAGGAATATTCAAGATTGGTGGAAATGGCGAATGATCGAGTGCGAGATATAAACCAAATTGCTACTACCAATGAGTACATAAAAATTGGCGATGAAGTAATGAGATTAATTGGGGATGCTTCGTGGCAAGTACTTGAGGGTAGGTACGACCCAAATGAAGAAACTATTCAGGTTTCTTACAAAGTTGAACGCGCACAAGCGGGGACTGAGGCTCGGTGGCACGGCCAGGGCGGTGGTGCTGTCGCATTTGCTGTCACATTTGAAGAAATATATTCCAGCGTGACGGAAGATGTTATAGTATCAGGATACACCACCCCGACGAGATCGGCGGGAGACTCGGGGTTTACAAGACCGGACGGGAGTCAACCTGTAGCTCACGAAGCAACCCTACAAAACATTCGCTTCCTAAAGAACCAACTAACCGAGATCAACAACAATGTTTGGTCATCGGTCAATGGTGCAAACTCAGTCATGGTTGGTGCTATACATAGAATAGAACAAGAACTATTCAGTCAAGGCATCAATTACACACAAACAAATCTAACCAACCCATTTATATCTATTGGCGATGTTGACGTTTATTACTCAATGGTTAGTAGCGACAAGTCAATTCCTGTGTGGAACAAACTAAACGCCGCGCCGACTATCATCGAGGATGAAGGTATCATTTTGTTGAGCCTGAATGAGCTAAAGGACGTTGGAAAATATTTGGTGTCCGTTAGACCGAAGAAATTAAAACTACTTGGAATCAATAAATCGGATGAAGAACTTGACACAATAACCCTAGTTGACGTGGATAGTATTGGGGAAGATGGTAAAGCGTTGTATGGCAATTCAACAAAATCAAACGCATACAAATCTTGGAACCTACAAATAACAGACCAAAACGGGAAACCAAAAGGACCACAGAGAATAATTGTTGCGTCCGAAAATTACTCTAGTGGGTATGTACTTCAAGTTCATCCAAGTCATAACTTGCCCAGCGATATAGATTATTGCACGATATGGTCCAACAAATTTGAGCCAATAATGATCGACTTGGATATTGTTGAGCATAACAACTTGACATTGAGTTATTCAATGTATGGCAAGAGAGAGTTCAATAAGGATACAGGATTGGTCAAACTATACGACTACAATGGAAATGAGTATAAGACACTAAGCTACGGAACCGAGGATACACCTACCAGTGGTGGTTTGGTAGAATACAGAAGACCAACAGAGAGTTAGGATTTATAGATGGCAGACATAAGAGACTTCGATGCAGTTGATGATTATGGTATGAAGACCACGGATGGTTTGTCTCCTGACTATATGACCTTGGAAGATTTCAATATTGTCAATGTTGATGTAAATGAGGGAACAACAAGGAAGTATGACAATCTGGAAACCATACTTTCGGGCGGCACATACCAAATGACATTGAGTGCCAACGTTAGACCGGATCAGGCAAAGTTGGCACTAAACTACGACTCAATGACTAGCCTAGCTAAACTAGGATCGGCGTACTCTTATGTTTCCAGAGCCATTAATAATGTTAGAGACGAATATCCAAATGGATTCCTCATATACACTGGAACTGTTTCAACTCAGACATTTATGTTTTCTATGGATCAAACATATTGGTATGGGTTGGAACCAAATATACCCAACTTCACACAATACAAGCTGATAGAAACTAACACTTCAACGGAAAGCGTTATTGCGGAATATACCATAAATTCATACATGAAGGTTGGAAACAATTGGATGCTATTCCTAGATGGCACGCCAAGTGTTGGACCGGACATAGACTATATCGTATGTCCAGACGACGCTATATTGGGAGAATATTACAAGGGTCTATCTCAATATGAACGAGACCTACTTTACCCACCAGCAGACAGATACAACTATTGGCCAAAAGATACACTAGCCCCAACCAACCTATTATTTGAGGGTGATGACTATGATGAATTTGTTGAAGATGAGTTAAAGGAAGCAACAACTTCTGACAACGATTATTCTAATATCATGTGGCGTAAGCTTTATCCGGATGGTCAAAAGATACTGGACACAGACGATGCGACTATGCAAAGACTGGTTCTTACTTTTGCGATGAACTTCGATACGATCATGAGATATCAGGAACATCTAAAGTATCTTCACACCATTGGATATGAGAACTATGACCACATCCCCCGCGAATTAGTTCATCTACTTGCGGATCAGTGGGGGTGGACATTATCTCACAACCTAAGCACAACTGACTACTCAAGACATATGTTTAGTGTGTATGAAAATTACATCACCGGATATACGCAACAAAAACTCAGTGGCGAAGATATCAATTTCGAAATGTGGCGTAGGGTGCTGTCCTCCCTTGTTCATTTATACAAGAAAAAGGGAACCGAGGAAGCTATAAAGTATCTAATGAATTTGTTCTCTATACCAGAGTCTTTGATTGATATTGAGGAACTTGTCTATGGATACAACAACTCAGCAAAGAAAGAACTACTTGCCGCACCATCAAACATCGTATACACAAAAAGCGATAGGCTTCTATATTATGTAGATCAGTATGGAAGTGAATCAGCTTATGATTATCAGGGGGTTGAGAATACCAAGTATCTTTCAATACACGTATCCCCATCTTCAGCTATAGAGTTTGATTATTACGCTTGGGCGCAAGACGCACATGTTGATGTTGTTGATGTCAACGGCGATGTATTCTCCATATCCGGGTTGAATGGGTACAACCAACTACAGTTTATGAGAGAGGTAAACAGTAGGCTCATTAGATCGGATGGGTTTGCGAGATACGAGACACACTACCCACTATTAGAAAACGAAGCAACGATATATTATCGCGACTCGCTACATCAATTTTCATACGCATCGTTTGAGCCATACATTGAATTCCTTGATGACAACTGGAACTTGATAATGAGTGAGTTGGTTCCAGCTTCATCAAAGTTGGTTTCGTCTGGCACGTTCTTTAGAAACAACTTCTGGAACAGGGAAAAATTCACATGGCAAGAAAGTGATCTTGAGGCAAAGCCACTTCCTTTCAATACTGGATATACCTTCACTATTCAACCTGTAGTTGAGTATCAATCAAAACACTCTGTCGCCATTGATCCAATGACGAAAACAGGATCGATGGAAATCAAAAAAGATGCTACCATTGATTCGATGACATTTTCTTCATTGAAGAAAGATCAGCACCATGGGTATGTCAGTAGTCCAAATATTGTTGGAGGTAGAAACAGTCAATACTATGGATTGGCAGAGACATTTTCAGAGGGTGGCGAATATGTGCCAACCATAGATGATACACTCAACTTCAGTATGGAAATGTCTGGTGGAACATTCTCAATGGATGCTCCCTATATTGTTCCATTCACTTCGGCAACGTTAGATGGAACCCTTGAGGTTGTTGAATTCGATGCGGATGCCGCTGTTTCTACCAACTACAAAATCCTATCCATTCCATTTTCCGCAAACAACCTTTCGGAGAGTGGATACACAGAAATGAGATTTGAACTCTTTAGACTTGATCGCGAAAGAGTTGAATTAGACACAGGCAATACTTACTCAATCCTGAGTGTTTCCCATGAGGGTTCCCGCTATGGGTATTATAGAGTATCATCCACAGAGGGCCTTGAAGAATTGATGTCGGTGAAGATACAAAGCGATTATTTACCATATCTAAACGATGTTGTGCGTATTACAAATATAGACACAACAACCAATGAGATAAGAACGGAACCAAAAATAGGATTGTTTGATTTACCCATGGGCGAAAACGGATCAGCCATAAGTTGGTTGAGTTATGCCACAAGCCCGGCTTTTAATCTATTAAGAGCAATGAATGTAGATATGGGCTTCACATTGTACGAATGTAAAACAATCATAAATCATGTACTAAACTCGGCACAACTTACGTTTATTTCATATCTAGCATCGTTGGGTGATAAAGCGGCTTATTCATTCATTTTTAACGAATGGATTAATATGGACAAAAATTACCTATACGCATCATTGATACTCTTGGAATTCATTATTGCCAACCATAGACAATACAACTTGAACATGAGCGCATACGTACTGATCAATGCTGTTGCTACATCCGCCACCAAAGCAACCTTCAATCGCATTGTTGAATTCTTCGATTGGGGCAATCCAAATCAGGTGGTCATATACAATAATGATGGAACGCAACAATCTGGAGATTGGGATTTTCCCATCATTGATATGAATAATGTTGGTCCGAACAATGTGAGCTTAACTGGAACTATTCAATTGGGTGGGCTTGATGAACTGAATTCTGAATTGATGAAAGACAAGTACGAATATTTCTATCGCTATAAGGTGGCTACAACGGCACATTCAGGATGGACTTGGGATGAAGCAACAATAAGCAATTACTCGGGGGTCGATCTTATCGATAGTGGATATTATTCGCAAGTTATCAATGACATACCCTACTACGGTAGATATTTCATCTACTTCAATAAACCAAATGAGCCAGAAATATCCACCGGTCCGGCGAACTTGATCGACGGCGGCGCGGCAGGATTGACTGTATACACATCCGAAACATCTTCGGTTTCTGTTTCGTGGAGGGGTGTTGGTGACTCGGATAGACTAGAAATACAATTCTATCCGACAGGAGATGTTGCGACGACTATTTATGATTACACAGGAATAACCTCAAGCAATTGGACATCGACAGGAATAACTGTTCCCGTAAACGCTGTTAATAATACGGGGGACGATTACATTTATACGATTCAAACATCATTGCAGCCGAATACTTATTATTGGTGGAGAATTAGAAACTTCAGAAGCAAGCTCAATATTTTTGGAAACAATATTGAAGCATATACCAATACGCAACCTAGATTCTTTAGAACCGGCGACTTTGATGAAAGTGGAGCGGTTAGTGGTGAAATTCCAGATGATCCTACACCGCCGCCTAGTGGTGGAAAATATGAACTCGAAAGTTAGGAGATAAGAAGAATGGCATTCCTGAATAATAATGTTGAAGCAACACTTGTCAATATCAAGATGACCGAAAAGGGAAGAGAGTTATTGACAAAGGGACTAAAAGAGGATGATAACTTTGATATAGTCAAATATTCCTTTGGTGATAGTGAAATAAATTACACACTAGATGCTGCGTCTGGAGCGTCTATTCAGGAGCCATCCGCTAAGGAAGTGGACCTTGTTCACAAGCTATACGCATCCGGGACTGTTCCTTCGGGCACGCCAACAATGACGATCTCAACGGACGAAGTAAATATGTCCACACACCAAAAAGGAATTATGGGATCTCAGGGCTTTATTAATGCGACAACATATTGGTCTCCCGTGGAGGGAACGTATCAGGAAGAATACAAGTGGACAAATCTTGGTCCATTGAATGATTGGGACTTTCAGATATTGCAGACCTATGATACAAAGTCTGCGACAATAGCAACATTTGGGACAACTGGAACAACTACAGTTAAAGTGAAGGGCATAATTTCGGGACTTCACAAAACGTTTGTGTTAAACATAAGCTAAAGAAGGGTAAGACATGGCAGACTTGAACGCGCAATTTTCATCGTCTATAAGAAGTGGTATTGCTCCACTAAATGTTAATTTCATCAACTCATCGACTGGACCTTTCACGTCTGTTATATGGAACTTTGGGGATGGAACAACAAGCACACAAATAAACCCATCACATCAATTCACTAGTGATGGAACCTTTGCCGTCGAACTTATTGTGTTGGATGAGTCTGGAAATCAAAGTTCAAGCAGGACATTCATAACTGTCTTTCCCGAGGGTGCGGAAACGGAGTCAACAACACAGAGAGGTCTATACACATCAAAGAGATTTTCTCCCGGACAAATACAAATACGACCAACCACAACAATGGGTTCGACCTTCGAAACAATGATGCCTTATAGTGGTGCGGCGGATATTAACACTTCAGCGAATGGTGTGTATAGATTGAATCTTGTAGGATATGGCTTTACAGACCTCGCTCCGCTCGCAGATGGATATACCCTAATTAGTGCATCAACATTATCAACAGACTATTCTTCCTATACTGGATTTGCAAATAATGGTGCCGCAGCTAATGCCGCATATGACTTGGGGGAAGCATGGGAGGGCTATATAATGTGCGCCTTGGGGGGACCAACTGGAGATACTAGCCCCGATTCCTTTGACACATTGTTTGATTATTCCTCCGATCCAAAACCAGTTTCTATATTTAAGGTGTATAAGATTGGTGACTCTCTATCGGATGGCTCGGCTACACTTTATCTCAACAAGACGGCAAGCACGTTATGGAATACATCGGCGGTTGATCCAAATGGTCTAATATCTTCCCTGTTGCTTATAACATACACAGGGACAAATGAAACAACGTCTGGATTGTCAACGTTCAATAACTCACACTACCAATGGATGAAAACTCATCAAGGAATAGACTCATACACAGACTTTGAACTTCACTCCAATGGTGGTATAACAAACATCGATCTATCTCACTGTGGACCTTTGAATTATTATGGGTTGAATTTTGACTCTGGACAAACGGCATCCTTTGTTGGAACGGACTATAGTGGATATCAAGCTTCGGACAAGTGGGCACCCGGAACAATATTCCTTGGATATCCTTGGGTAATGTGGCACAAATCAACAACTCCCGGAATAAAGATGTATGACATAGCAGGATCGGTGGAGCGTGACGAAAACACAGGACAGAGATTCAAGTACTTGAGGGATGGAACAAACACAACTGACAATATTGTTGGGAAGGTGTTTTATGACAAGAAAATGGTTGTCATCACCGATCAAGAATTGAATTCAGTGATGAATATTGCTGCCAATAGAAACTGGACTTTACCAACACCAAGATTAACTTCTGCTGGTGGTAGTGGAGACAATACAACTGCTGCCACATATTACGTAACTTATTCGTGGCGGGATACTGGAACGACTTTGAGCGACACCAACCTTGGATACGAACAGTTGGGGACATTACATTGTAAAGATGTTCGGACATTCACACCAAGTTTTGATGGAGAAAAGATAAGACTTCAAGTAGAGGACTCACCTTGGATGGCGGAAGATTATTCTATTGGAACAGGATTCGCACACAATGAGCTTTGGGTAATAATTGGGTCTGGTTCAACCGACTCAACTCATGCCGATGCGGATAGTTGGTATTACTCGGCATTCACAAACACGTCACTTAGCGATGGATTGGTGATTCCAGATTATTCTGCTTTTAAGGCTTATAATGCGACTTATGAAACTTGGGATATAGAGAGCGATAATGCTTATTCGCCAATATTCTCTCACGAAGTTGGTCTTGGATATATGTCAGGAAACTTTGAGACAACTATTTATAAAATGGCCGCTACTTGTGTCGCGACAAATCAAGAGTTCAACGCAACCCAAAATCCATCTTACGATGATAGACCGACAGGTCGCGATTCAACATACATAACCGAGGTTGCGCTATATAATGAGAACAATGATCTACTCATGATTGGAAAGCTGAATAAGCCAATTGAAAAAGACGAAACGAAGTACATAACAATAAGAATGGAAATAGACCTATAACGAAGGAGTTCAACGATGGGGTTCATAACTGGAACAAGTGGAACAATAACAGTTCAAGCTCATCTTACCAATGCAGGTAAGAAAAAGCTATTCAATAGTATTGAGGGAGGGGATTCTTCACCCTTCATAACAAAATTCGCTCTTGGCGATTCGGATGCAAACTATGCTGCAATTGATAACGGGGCATCCACACTTCAGGCTGGTCATGTTCCGGAGTCCGGAGACTATAATGTAAGACCTCGTAGTTTTGCTTTATACAGTGGACTCTATAGACCCGGAGTTCCCGTAATCTTACATAATGGAGACCCTGCTTCTCCGGAATCCTTTGCGGATATATCCATTGGTGGAAACGAACCAGCGCAGTTGACATTCTCAATAAAAACAGAATGGCCAAAGGATGAGTCATTCGATGAGGACTATTGGATAAGATTGGTTGGCCCTTCGTCAATCGATGAAACGAGATTTGCCGAACTATTTAGTGCTACAATACAAGGAAAAACTGCAACGCTAATATACAATGGTGGCGCAAGTCTTACGGAGATAGGCAAACTAACTGGTAGTAATGAGTTCGAAGGCGAATCAGATTTCAGAATTGAAATAACTGGCAAGCAAAGCAGAAGATGGTCTGCAATCAACGTTAGAGTTACAAACTAAACATAGGGGATAGAAATGGGACTAAGAATACAAAAACCAATAACTAACACATTCAAGGGTGTGAATAGATCTTATTCATCATTCCAAACTGCCAATGGAGACAGTCTTAGATGGTATATGGTATCTCGCGACACTGAAGATTGGTCTGGCGTTGATGATGATATGAAGAATCTATTCAAGTCATTTGGTCTTGCGAGAGAGGATCAAAATGATTGGTTCAAGGCTCTTGGTATGGTTCAAGATTATTATAATGCAAAGAGAATGCTTATCATATCTATGGACGAATCCCTTGTTGGTAGCTATATTGATGGATCAACGTTGAGAATAAATATTCCAACTGGAACCTCATCGGGCGAATACGTGACATTTTATGGTTCTACGTTTATTGGGGAGAACTTTGACAATGCTACGGATGAGTTTATAGCCGCTCAACAATTTGACGTTTCCGTGTATGGGAGTAACTATTGCTATCTGTTCGCGAACACTTCGGGAACGGGTGCTTTGCCGGTTGCGACATATCCTAGTGGTTGGCACATCCCATATAGTGGATCTTACGATGGTGAGGAACATCCAAATTCTTCTTATGTAGATAGTTGGGTAGTCGATTCAACCCAACGCAGCGTGCCGCATCTTAGGGCCACGCACTGGTCGAAAGCTACGGACGATGGTCAAGATGTCCCATATGGCATAGCTTTCTTGGAAAAGGGGTTGTTTGTACTTTTTGACATTCATGGGAGAACGGATTTACTTTCCAATATTGCTTCAATTAGTGGAACTTCTACTTCCATTTGGACATCCACGACTGCGGTATTTGAAGCAAAGACAATTACTGGCGGAACTGCTGAAGATAATACAGACAACAACAATCGTAAAGAGGTATACTTCACGGGAACTAATGCGGACGCATCTGCATTGATAAGCTATAGAACCATAGATCACTCATACAAAATGATATTCTTCTGTCACGCTGGACAGGATGAATTCAACAGTACAACCAACCATACATACAACCATACAAAGGCGTGGTTCACTCCAAACGATGCCGACAGTATTTATGTGACCGAGATTGCGTTGTATGATGAAAGCTCAGACTCTCCGCTGGCATATGCCAAATTGTCGGAGCCGGTTGAGAAAAACGTATTGGAAACTCTAACATTCAAGGTGGAGCTTGACATATGAGAAAAGAATTAATAAGTGAAAGAGTGGTTGAATTAAATCGATTGCTCAATGAAGCAGATATTCGTGATTTATTGGCAGATCAACTAACGAACGTTGCCGATGAAGGTGGATTCAAGAACGCTAAGGACTTCGCAAGAAGTATTGAGAAATCTGGTGGTCAATCCTTAAAACCAAAGGTGGCTGAAAAAATATACAATGATTATATGGCAAAGTCTCCAATGGAAAGAATGAAGTTGGCAAGAAGTAGTGAAATGCATAAGTTCCTTGCTAAGTATGGAATAAAGTAATGATGAAAAACTGGATGATAAAATCATGGAAAACGTTAGGTAGTGTTGTTGGCGCAATTGGCATAATTAGTTTAGCAATAGGTGGACTTATTGCTGCTGATACAAGATACGCTAAAAGTGCCGAGTTGTCAACCGTAGAAGCGAGATTGGACATAAAAATAATACAGGATAGAATAAACGGAATACAAGAAAGACTGTGGACAATAGAGGATAGATGGACAATCAGGTTTAAGGCAGAGTTTAACAGATTACCAAATTCGATTGATGAGTTAAAGTCATATATGAGTACAGACGTAAGAGAAACATATAGACAACTTGAAATGGAATTAGAGAAACTTCAAGAGGAACTAAAGAAGTATAAAGAGTATTCATAAGAACAGTCAAGCTAAGAAAGAAATATACTCACCTATTCAATAGTAGTAGGTGAGTATTTATTATGTGTATTGGCCATTATTAATATATATTCTTTTTTTCCGCGTTGGTTTCGGCAGTATAGCATGGATTTTAAAATCCGTAAACAAAAAGTAGGAAGAAAGTGAAAATATTTTCCTGTAATCGCAGACGAATCCGTTTGTGGGCTGAAACAACCTCCAAAGGTTGTATTGACAAAAACAACCCCTATAGGTTGTATGGGTGGAGAACAAGCCCACCGAGGATTTGAAGGGGGGAGACCATGATTGATTTGTAGTATTTCATAGCGATTATCGCAGGATTTTTATTTTCTCAGCAACGTTATGGTCACCAACGACAGATGATATGTCTGGTAAATCTATGACCTTAAAAACACGAAAGGGTATGATTATGAATGAGAGAGTGGTTTTAGGATTGGATATAAGCACATCAACAATTGGCATGTGTGGGATCAGTTTGGAAAAGGAACTAAAGTTTCTTTCCTATGTTACACTTAAAAAGCAAAAGGGGTTATACTCAAAGGCAGACGCTTTCAAGGAAGAATTATTGAAGTACAAGGATATTGTCACCGATGTTGCCATTGAGGAACCTTTGGTTATGTATAAGGATGGTTTTTCAAGAGCGCAAATCCTATCAATGTTGAGTCAATTCAATGGGATGTGTGGAATGTTGTCGTATTTCATTTACAACACAGAGCCAGTTATGTATAATGTCAATACTGCGAGAAAACTTGCCGTACCTGAAATGAAATTCCCCAAGGGGTCTAACCGAAAATTCATCGTGCAGGAGAACATGGAGAGCAAATATCCAGAGATAGATTGGCCTCTAAAAAGAACGGGCACACTAAAAGATGAGTGCTATGATATGGCAGACGCTATGATAATAGCATTAGCACACGTTCAAACATTACTCAAGGGAGAATAGAAACTATGAATGTATTGGAACTTAAGCGTAAGCTGGAAAAGCTACCAGACGATGCTCATGTCATTGTGAGAATGCCGAGTGAGAATTTGTATCGCTCATTCCACGTTGACAATAACCACCATTACGGTGTGGATGATAGTGGAGAACTCCATCTTCATCGCGAAGAAACTGTAGAGGCAGAAGACATCCACGACGGGACATCCATTTCTTGTGTGGTTATTCATGTGGAAAGTGGCGAGTAATTAATAGCTTTTCCTTTGTCTTACAAAGGGTTATAGGTGAGCGTGTCGTTCACCTATATTTTCATATAGGGGGGTGTCATGAGAAACAAATCCAGAGTGGTTGATTTGGTTGGTGAAATATTGGGATTCCCGCGACGATACGACAACAGTATTGAGGAAGTTGAATACTGTTGTCCTCGTTGCGACAACGGAAGAAATAAGTTCAATCTGGTTCTCAATCTATACAAGGGTGTGTTTCATTGTTGGGCGTGTGAGTATAGGGGTAGAGTTGATAAGATCGCCAAGATGTATGGTGATGCCAACCAAGTAAAGAGATTACAAAAAATACTCGCGGGGGTGGATAAGCCATCATCAAAGGGTGGGAAAGTGGAGGAACCCCTATCCCTTGATGAATTTAGGTCATTGAAGGTTGAGTGGAATGACAGTCTCCACTATCGGGCAGCGATGAAGTATCTCAAGAATAGAGGTATTACCCAAGACATCATTGATAAGTGGGATATATGTTATGCGGAGAGTGGTAAATATGCGGCGAGAATTATTATCCCATCAAGGAATATCAATGGTGGGGTTGAGTACTTTATAGCGAGAGACATCTATGGTACATCCAAGCTCAAGTATAAAAATCCCCAATCCAGAAAGCAGTCTGTTATTTTTGGTGAGAAATTCATTGATTGGACAAAGCCAGTCATTATAACGGAGGGTGTGTTTGATGCTATTGTTCTGTATAACGCAGTTCCCATTTTGGGAACAAAGATTGTTGGAAACGACAAGCTAATCAAAAAAATCATGGAGAACAAGACGCCAATCATACTTGGGTTCGATCAGGATCAAGTTGGGGTGCGAGAAAGAATAGATGTAGCAAAATTCTTGGAAAAGCTTGGGAGTAAACTTTACATTATTTCTGACAACGAGTATAATGACTTATCAGAGGCGTTTGAAAAACGCGGAAAATATTACATAATGGAACTGATCAAAGGGGCAAAGCACTTTGATGAATTGGAAATGAAGATGGGGTTGTTATGACATTCAATCATCCATACCCACCACTAGCAACGAGAGAAGAATTGGCAGATAGAATCGTTGCCGCATTAGAAATGGCAGGAACGGGATCGTATGATGGTGCCAACCATAAAATGTGGGTAATTGATCAAATGGTAAGAATTTTAGTTGGAAGCGATGAGGCGTATGAAAAATGGATTGAGTCTTTTGAATATGGAGAAGATGGTCCCCACACTTGCGAGTGGGATAGAGGTATTGCGCCATGAGTAGAGACAACATTCGCATAGCACATATCAGCGACATCCACATTCGGATGAAGGAACGCCACGATGAATACAAGACGGCGTTTTCTAACTTGTGCGAAATGCTCAAGCGGGATAAGGTGGATAGGATTTTTCTTGGGGGCGACATTGTTCACTCTAAAATTTCTTTATCACCAGAACTTGTCCACCTTACCCGCTTTTTCTTTGAGGAATTGGCAAACATAGCACCCGTCGATCTTATTGCTGGCAATCATGATATGAATGTCAGCAATCTTGATCGTATGGATGCTTTAACACCAATAGTCGATTCAGTGAAGAACACCAAGTTTCCGTTGAATTATTACAGGGATAGTGGTCTGTATGAGGTTGACGGAACAGACATTGTGTATGGTGTGTTTAGTCTGCTGGACAACAAGGGGGCAAAGCTCACCAAGAAAAATAAGAAGTCCGATAAGATATATATTGGGGCTTATCATGGTGCTGTTGCTGGATGCTTGCTTGAAAGTGAGTATGAGTTAAGCGATGCTTCCATGGCGATCTCAACATTCAAGAATTACGATTTCACTTTCCTTGGGGACATTCACAAACGTCAGTTTTTGAATGAGGACAAGACCATAGCTTATGCTGGAAGTCTAATCCAACAGAATTTTGGTGAGACCTTGAACAAGGGGTACTTGCTTTGGGATATTCGTTCCGCAAACGACTTCAGTGTGGAGGAAGTCAATGTTCCGAATGATTATGGATACTTCACCATTTACTCAAAGGATGATATTCTTCCCAATCTTGACTTACCAAAAAAGTGTCGCATTCGTGTGATTTGGGAAAAGGCAGCAAAGGATATTTCCCGCGCAGAGACCTCCCGCATCACTTCGATGATCTATAAGAAGTATAATCCTCTATCTGTCCAGCTTACATTCAAGCCAATGGTTAATGATGATACAACTTCTATCGATCTTGGTGGAGAAACAAAGCCCCTATCTGACAAGGAAGTTCAACGGGACTTGCTCAAGCAATGGTTGAGCAAGCGGTGTGAGAATTCCGATGATGTTGAAAAGATCATGGAGATCGATAGAAAAATTTCAGACGGCATCGAAGATTCTACAATGGAGGATTACAACAACTGTGTTTGGTCGATCAAGAGATTGACCATTGAAAATTTCATGTCCTATGTTGGACCTCACACCATAGATTTCAACACCATCAAGGGTGTGATTGGATTGTTTGGAGACAACGCAGCGGGTAAGTCTGTGGTGTTGGATTCCATCTTATATGCTCTATTCAACAAGACATCCCGCAATGTGAAGAACGAGGATCTTGTCAATAAGCTAACTGACAATCCAGTGTGTAAAGTTATTCTTGACCTTGAAATTCGTGGTGTAAATTATCACATAGAGCGATGGACTACGAGACAATATAAGAAGCGAACCAGAGAATTCGTCAACGCAAGAACCGATGTTGTATTCAAGAGAAAGTATAATGGGGATGAAGATTGGGAGAACTTGTCGGAGACACAGAGAAACGAGACAGAAAAAATCATTCGCAATGTTGTGGGGACATTCGATGACTTTTTATTGACCACGCTTTCAACTCAAAATCAAATCGATAGACTTGAGGGAAACGAGTTTCTATCTCTACGACCCGCCCTACGTTCTGATATTATGTTGAGATTTCTTGGACTGGATGTTTTCAACAGGAAACACGATAGAGCAAACGACATCTTCAGGGATTGCCGTAGGGAAAAGATGTCCGTGAGCGAAGATTGTGAAATACAGCACATTAATCTTGAAAGGATAAACATTGACAAGTTCAAAAAGAACATCAAGGATTTGACCTCCAAGGTTAATAAACTCAACAAAGACATCAAGAAATACAACAGCGATATTACTTACGCTCATAGCGCAATCAATGAAACCATCAAGATTGAAAAGGATGCTGATACACTTAAGCAAGAGTATAACGATCACTGTGAAATAATTGATAAGCTCAAGGATGAGCGTGCGACTATCATCGGCAACATTGAAAAGCTACTTGGTAAGATTGAACAAGTGGAACAGATGTATACGATGGACGATAATGAGTTGAGGAAATTTTACGACCAACGAAAGGAAGCGGATAGACTTGGTGGGGAGATTGATAAGATTGAGAGTTCAATCAATTCCGACAAGAAAGTCCTGCGAGTGTATAAGAATGACATCAAGGAAAACGGATGTCCCGTTTCGTATGATGGCAATCATATCACTTGTTCATACTTGGTTGGATACATGGACAAGAAAAAAGAGTGCGAGAAACTTGTTGATGGTGTATCCGCGAAGATGGATAAGAAGAAAGACCTTGAGGAACAGTTCGACAATATCAAGTCGTGCTACGGAATAATAGATGAGCAAGAGAAAATACGTGACGCCATAACGAAGGCTACATTTAATCTCAGTGAAAGGAAGCAAAGACTAGCCGAAGTTGAGAACAAAATTGAGGTTAGAGAACTCAGCTTGAATCTCACCAAGTCCCACTTGGATATTGCAATAAAGAATGAGGACATCATCAAGAAGAATCGCGAACAAAAAGCCAGAATTTCCGAACTGGAAAAGAAGGTTTCGCGAATGACAAACGAGGTTGGGACATACTCGGATGAGATTGTTTCTCTCCGCGCAAAGGTGGCAGTATCCGAGAGCAAAATTGAAGAATACGAAAAAGAGTTGGATAGAATTAAGCAGAATGATGAAATGATCAGGCTTTATAGTATCTATTGTGATTCTATGCATAGGACTGGACTCCCTGTTGAAATTCTTAGATCCTACATTCCCACGATCAACTATGAGATAAACAAAATTCTCAGTGATGTTGTTGGGTTTGGGTTATTCTTCAAGATTGATGATGACTCTACCGATATAGACATTGTGATGAGATATGATTTGGATGGAGACGATACGCGACCAGCGACGATGGCAAGTGGTATGGAAAAGCTACTCATAAACTTCGCCATTAGGTATGCTTTGATTTCGGTTTCCAATTTGAACAAGCCGAATACATGGTTAATAGATGAGGGCTTCGGCGTTTTAGATTCGGAGAACCTATACAGTATGTCTAAGTTCTTCGATAATATTCGCGGAATGTTCAAAAACATAATCATGATTACGCATATTGATTCACTCAAGGATATATCTAATTGGGTAATCACAGTGGAAAAGAAGGATGGTATATCTACGCTAAATATTCCACAGAAGAATATTTAGATGTGTATCGTTAGGGGAACCAAATGAAGAACTATCTTAGTGTTGTATATGACTTGACAAAGTTTGGCATATACAACGTAAAAAATGCCATTGTGAATTCCGACATGGATGATGGAATCACCATTGATGTTTCATTCAATGGTGGTTCCACATTTATTAAGGATGTAGAGTTGAACAAAAAATTCTCTGTACCCAAAAGCACAGGCAAAATTCAGACAAAGATAAACTTCAACGATTCAACGTCTGCGGATATTTATACTGTGAATACCAAGGGAACATTTACAAACCTTGAAATTGGGACAACTATCAATTTTACCAACATCAACACATCCAAAACCCTTTCCACAAATATAGGACCAAGTGGTGTGTATAGTATCAGCCTTCCGAGGGGAAACTATAGTGTGTGGTATAAATCGTCTCGCGGCAATAAAATAGAGTTGCTTCCCATTTTTAATCCAGAGACACGAACAAATACATCTACGGGAGTAGATAAAGAGAACACAATAGAGTTGTTTTCAAACTCTATAGAATGGGTAAAGTACTCAGTGTTTGACACCTTTTCTGACGCAAAGAAGATGCTAAATGGAAGTTGTATCATAGATCCAGATGGAAACTTGTCTGACGGCATCACCAACAGAAAGGTTAGATATTGGGCAATAGGATTTGAGTAAACTATGTCATACATAAGAAAGAGACGCAAAGTAGAAAATGGCGTGGAGATCGTTTTGATGGAGAAAGTACAAACTCCATCTTCGGTTTCCACGCCTTCGTCTATTGTTCAACAGGGATTGAGTGAGGAACAAGTTTCATCAATGCTTGATGAACGGGTGGAAACGCTGAAAACAGAAATAGCATCTTCATTGACTGGATCAACAGGAACAACAATATTACCCCAACAGCAATTATTGTCAACCATACCAGAGAGTGTGGTTCAAGAAATATCCACATCCGATTTGTTGGCAGCACTTCCAGAAAATCCCATCGATGGAAATATCATCGTCTACGACGCCATTAGCAACAACTTGATTTGGGATCAAAATCCAAGTGTAGCTATTGAAAATCTCAACAGAGATATTAGACAGTATGTAGATAGTTCATTTCCACAAAGGGGATCTGATTTTTCCTTTGGGGATATAACAATTGAACCCGATTATGATGATGCCGGTGCCTATAGCCACTCTATAATATTTGAAAGAAACGGCATTCCGATTGGGGAAAACGGAATAATAAAATATGGGGCCTCCTCGCCGTTGTTCATTCCAAAATTCCTTTTTAATAGAGACATTGATGTTGATGGGACGATATATGCAGAAAGTATTTACAGTGGTGATGTAGATTTAATCACACTTATTGAGGCCGGCGGTGGTGGCATAACAACCCTAGCGGGATTATCAGACACAAACATAACATCGCCAGTATTGGGCGATGTGTTGGTGTATAACAATACAGAATCGAAATGGAAAAATGTTTCCCCCATTGATGCTATCGAAACACAGATCACAGGAACCACTCATGATGAAATAACAGCCACAACATTGAGCGCGGGAACAATCTACAGTGGCGATGTAGATTTAATCGCACTTATTGAGGCCGGCGGTGGGGGCATAACAGAATTTTCCGGACTGTCAGACACAAACATAACTTCCCCAACTATAGACAACACTCTAAAATGGGATGGGTCTGATTGGATAAATACGGATGATTTGGATTTGGTGAGTTTGTCCGCAGTCACGATATATAGTGGATCAAACAATTTAACATCAATATTTTCTGACATAGATCATAACCATGAATTCAGTGAAATTCTAAACACCGGTCATACTCACGAATTCAGTGTTATAACAAACACCGGACATACTCATTCATCGTCCGATATTGTTGACTTAACAGACACAATCGAAACTCAAATCACAGGAATTACTCACGACGAAATATCTGCTACAACGTTGAGCGCAGACACCATCTACAGTGGGGTAAACAATTTAACATCAATCTTTTCTGATATAGATCATAACCACGAATTCAGCGAAATTTTAAACACTGGACACACTCATGTTGCGGCAAACATAACAGATTTCACAGATTCAGTTGAAACACAAATCACAGGAACAAATCATGACGTAATATCAGCGACAACTATAACAGCAACCACATACCAAGGTATAGATTCCAGTATGGTTGCCAACACCGGGCACACCCACGAATTCAACGAAATTCTAAACACTGGTCACACTCACGAATTCAGTGAGATAGAAAACACCGGGCACACTCACGAATTCAGTGAAATTCTAAACACCGGGCACACTCATTTATCGTCCGACATTGTTGACTTAACAGACACAATTGAAACACAGATCACAGGAACCACTCACGACGAAATATCCGCTACATCATTGAGTGCGGGAACAATCTATAGTGGAAATGTAGATGTCATTGATGTTATTGAAACTCAAATCACAGGAACAACTCACGATGAAATAACAACGGACACGATGTATGTAAATGGAAACGCATTCATAAATTATGACGCGGAAACCGCGGTCGATAGTATTTTATATTTCAGTGGAACAGAACAAGATATACGCCTCAATTCAGCCGGAACCTTTAGATTATCAACGACAACCGTCGTCTTAGGTAATTTTCACGCAACAAATAATCTTATTAGTTATGGCAACTTATATTTGGATTACGATGATACCGGATCTTCAACCATATCATTCACAGGAAATACAGTATCCGGAGATGTCCCAAAGATTTCATACAACACAGATAATCCGGATGAGTTTTACTTGAGTCGCGACATAAATGTAGATGGGGACATTCGCGCATACAACTCAGTATACGTCAACTACAACGGCGGTGGCGACAGCATTATATACTTCCACGATGGACACACATCGGAAGGCGAATACCTGCGCTTCATCGAAGGCTTCGGCTTCGACATCTCGGAGTCACTCCAAGCGGCCGGCTCCGTCTACGCGAACGGGAACCTGTTCACCGACGGCAACGCACACATAAATCATGACCAAACCGAGGCCGATAGTATAGTGTATTTCAGTGGAACAGAACAAGATATACGCCTCCAATCAAACGACACCTTTAGAGTATCAACGACTACTACCATAGACGGTAATGTATTTTCAACAAATCATCTTGTTGCCTATGGCAACCTGTTTTTGGATTACAATGGCGATGACGGATCTTCAGCAATATCATTCACGGGAACCACACAATCCGGAGATGTCCCAAAGATTTCATACGCAAATACTCCCAATGAGTTTTCCTTAACTCGCGGCATAAATGTAGATGGGGACATTAGTGGTACATCTACGATGACCATAGACGGAAACATAACGGGACAGTCGAACGCATACCTTTATGGAGATTTGTATTTAGACTCCGACAGCAATGATACAATTTCGCACATTCAATTTAGCGGGAGTGATGATAGTGTCGCATACCCAAGAATATTCTATTCGGGGGGAAACGACCATCTATATCACAACAGAGACACGGTTATAACTGAGGGGTTGAAGGTTGGATACTCATACGAATCCAGCGTAGAAGCAGGATACAAGTTGGATGTTAATGGAACAGCACGAACAGACACGGTTGTCCTAAAGGAGCCAACGGAATCTGGAACAGACCAATTTAAGATATCGTTCAATAGTACATCAAAGAGCTTAGATTTCATTTATATAGGATAGGTTATTATGCCAGACTACAGCATCCCACAAGAATTTGAAGATGGTCAGATGGGGTTGCCAGACCCTAGGGATCAAACCGATAGACTTCCATACACAACCCAAAGAGTGGGTCTTGGGGATAATACTATAACCGTTGGAATAAGAGTAAATGGTGTAGACTATGATAACATAAGTGATGTGGAAATAGATGATATTTGGACGGACAGTAATGATGATGTTACGTTTTACATATCTGAAATAAGTAGCACGGACCCCACGACGGCGATCACGGGCGGAACACGTTGGGAAGGGGGAACGGCTAGTATAAGGTATGTCCATTGGCAACTAAGAGCAAGCGCAAATTATGAAAATGGTGGATCAGTCAGTAGGGGGGTATCTGAAGATGAATTCATTACTGCCCTGACTGGTCTATCTACGACAGGTCTATCAAGTTCTCCATTTTCTTATAGTGACGAACACTTATACGATTGGGCAGCAACCCACTATAATTATCACAATACTTGGTGGCAAAGATATTCATCTTACCCCGGTCTAACCACAGTTGGATCTTCGGACAAAATAACAGAAAAACTAATAAGTACGAATTATCTACCTTCAGATTCGGTTTTCGATGACTATAGATTGAATGGATTAAAACTCACCGACGCCGATGCCCTGAAGTATCACTATACAATGTACTTCAACGAGCGTAGAGCAACTTTCACTTCGTCACGGGACGAAGATGGATATTGGCTAGAATACCAACCTAGGACACTTTGGTTTGGTCAATCAGGGATTGGTATTGGAGATTCCATATTACCCAATGCTGGATTCCCAATACAAAACGTCCAGATATATGTACCAACATATCAACAGTACGAATGGACATCCGGTCAAATAGGTGTTGCGTTTTCTGGAGGAAAGCAACTTTGCCGCTCAACATTTCCCCCAAGTGGGTTCACGTTAAGTGACGAAGACAGATTATATTATGACGGCACCCAATACGTAGATGTAGGCGACATCGCGGGGTCTTGGCCAACTTGGGCAAGACCACAATGGACAGACGGATCTAATAATTATTCTGGATATAATAATTATAAGATAGTGTTGCAGATATATAAGTATTTCCCCCAATTTGGGGGCGGATACATATACTCTCATATTGTGAACTTTGATATACCAACAGCAATAACACAAAACCAAGTTCCTGTCTCGACAATTAATTTTGAAAACCTAAAGATATACCACAAAAATGTGGAGTCTGCTGGATATTCACTACCAAGTAACGGCGGAGACCCCGACGAATATGCCGAAATCGTTCAAGATGGGGCATTGGCATTTTATAATACGGGACACTCATTCAGCGTTGCGGACAAGTATGATTATTGGGCAGTTGTTGATGATATAGAATACCAACCGTCTTGGAGGATTTTATGGGATTGGCTATTTCCAGATCAGCGGGTGGAGGTTGTGAATGGTCGTTTCGAAATAGTTGATCAACAAGTAAATCTAAGTAATGTTAATTGTTTTTTGTATGACGAACAAGGAAATAGTCGAAGCGACAACACCGAGTATGATAATCCGCCGGGCAGAAGATTTTTACAAGAGCATGTTCAAAAGTATAGTACAAACATGACAGCAATGAGTTCGACAGACATGACCTCCGATCAGATATCCAAAATAACAATATCGGGGTATTGCGAAAAGACCGACACTTTGACCACAAATTCGGGAGAGTGTTCAAGCGACTATTACATACTACACACAAAGATATACGACGCAGATTTGAAATTATCAAACGACAATGGGGAAAGCTACTACGATAGAGTTGTTCTTCCACCGGGCTATAATGAAGTGTATTTCAAGTATGAATTTGACAAAGTAGATTCTAATGATCCAGCAACAATTCTTATATCGATAGACTATGGTGATGGAGAAATTGATCATGTGGAGTGGACAAACGATAGTTCCGCATACACATTTAATCATATGTACTATGGAGAAAATGTCGTTTATTACCCATCCGTCACGGCAATAACAAAAGAGCAACGAGACCACGACGAATACACCAACCCCGGATATCCTGAAGAATGGTTCTATGATAGTGCGAAAATTGTTCTCACTCAAAGACTGTTTCTAGACTATCCCGGACTCTGCTACAACTATAGGTTCAACACAACAGCAACAAAAGATGGGAACCCATATAATGATTACATCGGCAACTCAAATTATTTGTCCGGACTCACCTACTTCAGCAATGATGATTGTATAGCTAATGATGGAATGTTTGGGAGTTGCTATAGTGGACGGGGTATTGTAGACTCTGGTTTCAATGTGAGATATCCAATATACGCATTTGAGAACTTGAGTCAATCGGCATTCACAAGTCCAGCCTATACTGCTGGAATAAATGCTTCAGACTTGAACAACTTGGATGAGGTAAGCAGACTTCCCGTATGGACACTTTCTTGTTGGGTAAATATGAATTCTGGATCGGATGAGCAAGAGAACGTCATACTTTCTAGAACGTCTCCCTCAACAGACGATTACTTGTTTTCTACAAGCGGAAAATCCATATCTAAGGGAACTGGATATAATGGTCAAACTTCAAACACGGCAATAATGACGGGGACTTGGCACAACGTTGTGTGGCAAGTTTGCGGGGAAGATTCCGCATCGGATTATGTTGGTGGAACAGTTAACACAGACAAACACTCTGTTTCCATTTTTGTTGATGGGGAACCGTACAATACATCGGACACCACATTTACTGGTGTGAATATTTTCCACGATCCAGATAATCCTAACAGACCGGTCATAGGGGAAAATTTTGATGGTCGCCTTTCGGACCTGAAGATATTCAACAGGAAGTTGAGCAAGAGAGAAATAGAAGATATAGCAATGGCAAGATGCTTTGAAATGAAATTTGACTCGGCCGAAGATATGACAGACGGACAAAACCTATCGACGGATAATAGCTTTGAAAAATTGATGCCAACATCAACTGTCGGTAGGTTTAGTGTTTATTCATCCAATAACTGCGATTGGTATTCTGGAAATTCGGCTTATGGAACCGGGTACATAACTCCATATCAATCTACATCTTCATTTGTTATAAGGGACGAAGATAGAGTTTTATCAACAACTGGAAATGGATTATTCACCATAGAAGTGTTTGCCAATATTGATTCATCGTCACCATTTGTCTCCGAAGGTCAAGTGATTAATTTGTATAGAGGAAGTGGCACCGATTTAGCAATTCGTATGCCGTCTGGTAGTGATTACTCACCTATAATATATTGGGATGACGCCACAGGAACAGAACGAACCATAACGGGAGACACAGGATATTTTACGGGGGATGGCGATTGGCACCTATACACCATAACAATAGATCACCAAAATGAAGATGGGGATTTTGAAGCGAAGTTCTATAAAGATGGAGAGTATTCACATTCGGAAACATCTACTTATTCTGGAATTCAATTTTCCACCGAGCCGGGGGCGAATCTTACCCGGATTGGGGGGAACCAGAATCCTGTGAAGCATTCATTCACAGGAAGTGTTGGATATGTTTCCGTATACAAAACCAAGATGACACCAAGCGCAATTTCGACAAGATATAATAGGTTGATGTGTATAGACGAATTTGGTTCGGTCGAATCTCTTGAGTTTGATGAAACAATCCAGTCCAGCGTATCGGTGGATCTAAGCGGAAGAACTTTACTTACCGATGAGATAGATGAGGTTGGCCCAACGGACGGTTTGTATTGCTACTACAAATTCGACAACAACAACTTGGATTATAGTTTCAGCGGAAACAACTGGATAAACAATCCCGATGGGTTTATGCGGTATTACTCATATGGTGGAATTGGTAAGAACTACTCTCAATCACTAACGATATGGGACGATGTTTCTGGCAGCACGACACCATATTCTTCGTGGACTAGATTTGCGGGGGAGGCTGTTTCGGCGCAAACTGCGTTTACTGCATTTTTCACTTTCAGGGATATGATTCTTTGGGCAGATGGATCAAATGGGACTGGAACTCAGGAGAGATCATTTGATTTGATGAGCTACGGTTTGGATTCGACGCCAGTCTTAGATCTTATAACCATCAAGGCAAACTACACCCAAAGTGAAACGTCTAGCGATAGTCATTCAATTGAACTTGTCTTAACTGGACACTCGACATATGGGTTTTTAAGTCAACAAGACACATACACCATAAGTGGAAACTACATAAGCGGACTTCATTCTTTATCTATGTCTTTTTTGACGGAAGACAAAGTTTCAGTTAAACTTGATGGGACCGAAATCCTTTCGGCGTCGTGTAATTCTTCCGAATCGACCACAGAGGGGGCACTTGGAGAACAATACTCATACATCTACATATTCAATAACGCCCATCACAATTACACACCATACAATGAAAATCTACTCAGCATATCTACAGACGTTGGTGAGTTTAGACAATACAACGAACTAATGAGCGATGAAGACCTGAAGAAATTACACAACGTCTCTGTAGATATGGCGTCAATGTATACAGGTGGAACGATATTTACATCTGACAATGTAAGAGAGGTATAGAATTGGCAAAACTTTCCAACACAAGCGTATATGGCAATCTTGGTGTTGCCAACACAATATCGTGCTTGAACCTGTATGTTGATAGACTTGGTTCTGCGGTGACGAACGGCATAAACATCGGGGATATAGACAACACAGAGAACCTTGGATACTTGTCGATGGTTGTTAGTGGTTGCGAAATAAATGTGAATAATCAAACCAATCAAGAATTCGTGAGATTCCGAAACCATAGTGGGTCTACATACCAATACCTAACAATAGGTCCACACACCGATAATGGGTATATGGAGATAGGTACACAATCCCTTACTGATGCCGCCACACTTGGAAACATATATTTCAATGGAACAGACTCGGACGTGGGAACGTTATTTATTGGGGCAAAGCACAACACATTACCCGCGATTACTTTTGAGTTAGACACAAATGGATCCAAGATATGGCCAATATATATAACGGAAGACACTATAAAAATCTCGGCGGCAACAAGTCTCATTCTTTGTGGTGGAACCGCCGGAATGACCTATTCTAATCCGGATGGAAGTCCGGCATTAACAATAAATGGGGACGGGACTGTTGTAATACCCAATGAAACCACCATTAATTCCAACATAATATCTTGTGGTTCAACCATGGTTGGATATGGAATGGACTCGCCATCATTTGAGAGACTTTACTTTGGTGGAGTAAGTACATATTTTCAGCATGATAGTTCCGCAGAAGATGCAACGGGAGCGATACAGTCCAGTCAATCTTTTTCCGTGTTTGACCCGTCATCTTCGGTAAACCCCGAAACCCTCATATCGGCCGATGGCTATCGTGGTCCACAAATTGGTTGGCAACCAATGTTCTTTGATGACTTCAACAACGATCACATAAGCGAATATACATACACAGGGGACGTATCATCGTTTTCGTACAACGGAACCAACGGAACAGCACAAATAACCAAGGCTACGGCACACCTTCCGGGTTCATATACTGGATGTGCGGTTTTCCTACCATTGAAGAAAACAATAAATACAGACAAGATAAGATACTTCACAATGCGGTATAGAAACAGAACGGGAGTTTCAGCCGAACCATTCGCAAGTGGATTTGTCCAGTGGAAATATGATGGTGATGTGTCGTGGAGCGACACACACAAAATGACATTCACCTTGAGTACAGCAACGACTAGACAATTTTATAATTTGTGGTTGGACTTATCCGAGTCTGATTATTGGACAGACGGCGAAACAGTTTCAGACTTCCGGGTTCATTTCGATGATCCGGAAGATGGCGCAGCACTAACAGCAGCGGTCATCGGTATAGATTATTGGGGCATTGGTCATAGGGGATTTGAGTCAAACTTTACCAGTACTGACATGTACTTTTGGAGTGACGTTGAAATAGCAAGTGGAGGGACACTTTCGGTAAGTGGCGATACATCATTGGAAACACTTTCTGCAAATACTATAGTAAGTGGGTCAACAGATTTACTAGATATGTTTGCCGATATAGCACACGTCCACGACTTCAGTGGTATAACAAACACGGCACACACTCACGACTTCAGTGTTATAACCAACACGGCACATACTCACAGTGAGTATTTTGAGTCCACCGACGTTGCAACATTCCTACAAGTCAAGTCAACCGGGGACATGTTTGTTAACGAGGGTGGGGGTGGTGTTCCAGCTAGATCTAGAATTTTCTTCCACGGCGGAACATCGTCAACCGATCAAACGTTTGGATACTATGCTGCAACCAACAATTTCAAAATGACAGACGATCTTGAAGTCGATGGCAATATAAACTCTCTATCTCAAATACAAAGTGGCGGAACAGACATTGGAACATTATTTGCCGACGCAAGTCACAATCACGATTTAAGTGATATAACAAATACGGGTCATACTCACTTGCCAGAGGAAGTTTATTCTGGCGGAACTGTACTTAAATCGTTCCAACCGTGGATACAAAGATCAGACTCACAGTGTAATGTGCAAGAGACAAACAAGCATTGGTATATGGCTTTAACAAAAGACGCATCATCTTATGTCATGACACAATTTATTGTCCCTTCAGATTACGTCGCTGGTACACCAATAACTTTAGATTATATATTTGAGGCAGCATACAATGCCACGGCAAGTGGATATACCGACATTGTAAATACGGTTACGCTAAAGTCTCCCGTCTTACATCCAGCAGATCCAAACGTTTCAACCGGACGTTCCTACACGAATACATACCAGACTGCTTACACCACTTCAAATGTTGCGGTATATAGACAAACTATTAGAAGGGTGAATGACTTGACAATAACAACAGACGGGACAATTGACGGAATAACCCTTATTCCAGACCACCACATAATAACGGTATTTATCTCTCACGTTTCTTCAGCGTCGGAAGCATATCCCGGCAACTTTTATGGTTGGAACTTCAAGTGTAAATATTATGGCTCAACATTAGCGGAATCGATATAGGAGGAATAGATGTATTTAACGGCGTTCTTTACAAGAAATGGCATACCAGCCTTGGGGAAGTCTCCAAGTATATCCGGATGGACTCTCGATGGGTCATTGGCTTTTTCTTCATCAATGACTGAAGTGGCGGGTGGATTTTATGCCTACAACTTTTCAACATATGATCACACAGACGATTATGTTTTCTTGGCAGAAGACACATCGCTTGGTGTTGGCGAGAGATATGTCATAGCATCCAATGATGTCGATTCACAGAATAATCAGGGTGTGGTTAAGCAAATCCTTGGATTGGTTCAAGGAAACTTTGTCATGTCCGGACAAACATATGACGAAGATGGTAGATTGCTCACGTCGGAGCTTTACACATACGATACAGCAACACAAGCGGACAATGACACAGATAGATTATTTGAGTATGATGTTGAAGCAGATTATGATGGCGATGGAAACTTGATTTACTACAAAGTCACGAAACGATGAAATTACTTCATGCTACACAAATAGCTACACGGGGAATCATAGGTGGATCAACGATTGGGTTGACCACCGCAGGATTTTTGGTGGAGATAGACGAGATTATTTTACCAGAAAGACCTCCGGGCGGTTATGGTGGCGGAAGTTTTCGTTTTCCCGTTGGACCAAAGCGAGAAAGAAAAGAACAGAAGCAAGTCAAGATCAAGGTTTATTTTTCTGGTCAAACATACGAACACATGGAAATCATGGATGCAAAATATAGGGTGTCAGTAAAGGACATTGAAGTCATAACTGACGAAGATAGAGTAATTTCTGTGAGCATAAAAAACATTAGAAAATCTTGACATTTTCCTTTTTTCCCGGTATATTTACCTACGATAGAGCCAAGAGCCTATCCCAAAAGTAGATTCAATGAACTAACGAAAGGAGCCAATTATGGCACAGAAAAAGAATCTTCCCACATCATTTGCATCATGGTTTGTTAGTCAACCCAGCGTTACTCAGGGTTGGGTTGGCAATCCTCCGTATCAGGATGCCTCCAACTATTACTACACCTACTATCCCAAGACTATTACCAATCAGGTCGATGAATTCTTCGACAGATTTTGGGAGCAGCATGGAAAGCCATTAATGCTTGACGATGCTAAGTTGCCTCGCACGAATGCCTATGAAGATGTAAACGGCATCCACATAGATTGTTTGATACCCTTTGCTTCGAAGGACGACATAAAAATCACCCTCGACCCGGTGGTCAACTCTGTGAAGATAGAGGTAGAGGCACACCAAGACGAGAATGACGGTCGTGAGTATCACTTGAAGGAAATCAGTCGGACTTCATTCAAGAGAACATTCGTGGTTGACAAAAGATTCGAAGTTTCCAAGGGTGTAGCCAACTTCGAAAATTCGATTCTAACAATTGAGATCCCTTATTCTAGGGACTCAGAGAAGAAGACGCTAACTATTAAGTAGATAAAAAAAAAATATGGGTAGGCTCTTGGATTTTTTCTTTACATTCAAAATACATCTTGATATAATCGATTTTCATAAACATATATAACGAACATATAACGATTGGAATCAAATATGCAGACCTTCGTTCCGTATTCGTCCATTGAAAAATCGGTATCGTGTCTTGACTATCGACGCCTTGGTAAGCAGCGAGTAGAAGCAATGCAGATCCACAACATTCTCACTGGTAGGACAACCACTCGCGGATGGAGAAACCATCCAGCGGTCAAGATGTGGGAAGGGTATGAGGACGCTCTTGCATATTACATGAACAAATGTATTGATGAATGGGTTCGCCGTGGTTATAATAACACGATGCTACATCGTGAGGTTCCAGAAAATTTTGACCTCCCTCGATGGTTTGGGGACGATCAAGTTCACGACAGTCATAAGTCAAACTTGCTTCGCAAGGATCCAGAATACTATGGACAGTATAATTGGAATGTTAGCGATGATCTCCCCTATGTGTGGAAAGTGACAGGTGGGTGAGCAATGAAAATTACACCAGAACAGTTTGAGTCGTTTCTTGAACTACTCGCGCAGGATGGAGTTCCCTTGTCCGTGGACAATGAGATTGGGGGGTCCAACATTAAGGTGAACTACAAACACACGGTTTTTGAAATCAACCCCGAGGGCTTTATTGTTTCTCAGAAAATTAGTAGCCTCTGATTGTAATTCTATCCACAAATACCGTGCGCCCGTAGCTCAATGGTTAGAGCATACGTCTTATACGCGGAAGGTTCTGAGTTCAAATCTCAGCGGGCGCACCAATATTTATATGTTGCGGGCGATGGGGGTTCGAATCCCTCCCGCAAGATTCACAACAAGTCGATGGGAAACCAATATGTAGCAGATAAATTGTGATGTCTGTTTCTGGTTCCCAAGAGATTTGCTTGCGGTGTTCTAATTGGATATGATGCCCGCGCCTACTCTAAATAAAAAATCGTTGGGGTGTAGCCAAGTGGCAAGGCAGAGGGTTTTGGTCCCTCCATTCGCAGGTTCGAATCCTGCCACCCCAACCAACATAAATAATCTTTCTGTAGTCAATGGGTGAGAAAACCAAAGGGAGAGAAAAATGACTAATCGTGACCGGAATATTCTTTGTAGTGCCGTGTGGGATAAGTACAGGAAACACACTAGAGACATTATTCGAACGAAAAAGATTCGTGATATCAATCGTTCTATTGGTCGTGAAGCTTCTGAACTTTATAGTTCCAAGAAGATTCGTAAAATGATTGGCGAAGCTAGGGAAGTTTTGGCTATTTACTGGCGTTGTGTTTATGGAGATATCAATGTATAAAATTGAAGGCGTTGTTGAAACATTGTTCGTGGTCTGTATTTCCGTCTGTATTTTTTTGGGAGTCTTTCATTCACAGGCATATGAACTTCCCAAGGAACCCCAAGTTTCACATCAAGAGAAAGATTTCCTTGGAATATATGTTGGTGATGAGTTCAACTTGATCCTACATGATAGTGGAATTGATATTCAATATCGTTATGATTGCAAGTGGTATATCCTAAACAACACCCTTTATGTTTCCTTTGTCGATAGTTCTGGCGAAGATATTTCCAAACGAAAATACGCATTTATTCGTGAGGATGGGAAATACAAGATAATGTCCAATCTTGGTCTATTTGAGAAGCCTCGCGTAAGTCATTGATATACAACAAGATATTTTTTTCTAAATCTTCGATTTTCTATTTACTTTTCCCGAAATCTATGAGATAATATGGCCGTTGAGTTGAGAGAGATGAACCTAAAAGCGGAGAGTTGAAAATGGGACTCGAAAAGTATGAAGGTCTTGGAGAGGCGATGGACACTTGCAAGTGTGACTGGTGTGGTGTCTACGACGAAAGCTCATACAAGACGGGATCTGGTGATTGGGTCTGTTACATGTGCTACCAGAGTTACACTTCCTAAAAGGAGATAAACCATGAATTACTTTCGCGTCGAAAATATGAAGTCCCCCCGAACTGGCAAGGCCGTCGCCAACCAGTTCAAGATTTACACCGACGATGGAATTTACTTCCAGAGTTATGGGACGATTATTGCCTTCAAGTCTTATGATGACGAAAAGAAGACGACACTCAATGAGATGTATTGGGATTTTTCTAGGACTACCGGAAAGTATCGTAATGAGTTTCTTGGTGAGTCTATTCAGGAGACTCGTAAGAAGATTGAAACTGGCGAGTATCGCCTTGAAAAAATGTAGGGAGAGAAAAATGAAGACCTTCCATTTCACTCGCGAATTCACGTCCGGTCTACTCATGGGTATTCAGCATGAGGATAAGATTTCCTTTCCTAACTTGAAGATGTTCCACAATTTCGTGGAATCCATCAACAAGGCCAATAAGGAAACCTCGCTCAACTATCGCATCGTTTCCTTTGACGCGGAGTAAGTCAACGTGAAGATGAAGACTATTCAAACCCTAACCGATACTGAGCTTGGAATGAGCGTTTTGGTAAAGGTCGATGAACAAATGAATTACACGGTTGTTCTTCGGGATGATGATTCTGGAATGTTTGCTGGTGTCTGGAAGTGTAAGTCCAATAAGGACTTGGCGATGAACAAGGCAATGCGTCTACATATGGGAGTTGCTTAAAATGAACCGCTACATTTGTCTTGATTGTGGGTATTTTGGCGATTATGAGGATTTTAATTGGGGTTCCTGTCCTGCGTGTCGAAGTGAAAATTTGCCCGCAGTAATTTGCGACACTAACGATATGACTATTTCCGATGAGTAATGGGATTTCCTTTGACTTGGAGGCAACTAAAATGGCGTATGTTTCCATCGACAAAGACTTGAACGTCAAACCGATTGATGGACGATTGGATCAAGTGTTGATCGGTTCCGCTCACAGGAACAATGAGACCATCCTTCTTTTTCGAGAGAACACTGGTGAGATTTTGAAGATGACTGATTTGCAAAAGCACGGTGGCCGCGGTAGTCACACAAGATATACTTGGAATTGGGAACTTGTAGCACATAGTCGAGAAGGACGTAAAGATGGCTAGTCGAGTTAGTGTAGATTCAAGTTTCTTTCTTCGCAACTACGGGGACAGGGTTCTCAGTGACCGCTCGGGCGGACCGTCAACCCTTACGTGTAGCGTTGGGACTGGCATCAAGTTAGTTGCAATTGTTTCCCCGAACTATGGAAACACTATTATTTCAGCAAACATTCGGAATCTTGTTGGACGCAATATTGTTGACTCTATCTATCTCCACAAGGAATGTGGTGTAGAGGGTCCAGACGCGAAAACTTATGTCTGGACTAATGAAAATCCACGTTGAGTAAGCAGCACATATTTATACTCACAACTTTTTCAGAAAAACACTTTACATCCAACGTCGAATCGACTATCATATGGAAACATTGGGAGTGTGGCAGAGCGGTCGAATGCACTGGTCTTGAAAACCAGCGGACTATAAAAGGTTCCTTGGGTTCGAATCCCAACGCTCCCGCCAAGAATAATGGGGCATTAGTTCAGTTGAGAGAACGCTGCCTTTGCACGGCAGAGGTCATCGGTTTGAGTCCGATATGCTCCACCAAAAATGTGACTGAATAGGGTGAGGAAAACTATCAACGTTCCTATGAAACACTAGGGGGCTTTCAGTCACACAAATTTTGCGGGTTTCGTATATCGGCTATTACCTTAGCCTTCCAAGCTAATGAGACGGGTTCGACTCCCGTAACCCGCTCCAGATTGACCAATGAGGCGTGGTAGCGTCTGGTTGTGACAGTGAGAAAGCACAATTTGGCTGGACAGAAATGAATGGCCTACCACCAATTATTTCTGTTTACCAGTATCAACTCTTTGTGCGTGTGCAGGGTGGGGAATCCTGCCATTGGTCAAAACCAACCTCTATAGGTTGTATGGGTGAAGAACAAGCCCACCACAGAGGCACCAAAAATTGGTTAAGGAGTTGGAAGATGCCAAAGATTGAGTTAATGCAGGGTGATTGTCTGGATATGATGAAGGCCATACCTGATGGAAGCGTGGACATGGTATTGGCTGACCCTCCCTATGGGACTACGGCCTGTAAGTGGGATAGCGTGATACCGCTGGAACCGATGTGGGAGCAGTTGAAGCGGGTTATTAAACCTAATGGGGCAATTGTTATGACGGCAAGCCAACCGTTTACTTCTGCCTTGGTGATGAGCAACCCCAAAATGTTTAAGCATGAGTGGGTGTGGATCAAAAACAGAGGGAGTAATTTTGCTAATACAGTAAGGGAGCCAATGAAGGAACACGAATCAGTATTAGTATTTTCTAGGGGTAAGTGGGTTTATAACAAACAGATGCAGCCAAGAACGGGGGCTGGGCTGGCTAGGACGAAGTACAACTGCAATTTTTCGACTGAATCAGATAACTACGGACAATTTGAAGGACGCAAGGAATACAAGCTGTCAGAACTCAGGGTTCCGTCTACATGGCAAAAATTTAATACCTGTACCAGCAGGCTACACCCAACAGTTAAACCCGTAGCCCTAATGGAATACATGATTAAAACCTACACCAACGAAGGCGAAACGGTGCTGGATTTCACGATGGGTAGCGGCACCGTCGGAGTAGCCTGCAAGAACTTGAACCGCAATTTCATTGGTATAGAGTTAGACCCGGAGTATTTCAAGATTGCAGAGAAGCGAATAAATGAAAATCTATAAAATTATAGAAGCAAGTGACTGATCTTGGGGTCTTTAAAATTTCTCCACTCAAAGAAGGAAAAAGAAGGAAGGAAGGATAATCATGAATGAAGTTATTTACGGATTTGGTCTTGGTTTGCTTTTTGGCATCTTTATTTTGATGGTGATTGGTCTGCTGGGGTCTCGTAAAAAGATTAAAATGTTTGAAGATGAAATCAATAGTATTCGGTCCGAATTTAGGAGTGTTTGGGACGAAACCCAGCGAATCGAAAGATATATCGATTCGCGAGTTGATGAGGTTGATCTGGAAACGCATAACGAATTCCAGCGAATCGAAAGCTATATCGATTCGCGAGTTGACAGGCTCGACCAAAAGTTTAGTAAGAAGTAAAAAATATTTTTGAGTGGAGAAATTAAAATGGCCTCCGAATCGTATCCACCCGATGAAGCATACTGAGGGGATCCACGATAGTATGAGCCAAGGTCAAGTTTCGACGGAAACGCTTGGGGCATGGAGGCTTTAAAATTGTGCGCCAGTAGCTCAGTTGGTAGAGCAACGGTCTTTTAAACCGTAGGTCCAGAGTTCGATTCTCTGCTGGCGTACCAAATTTCCATGTTGCCCGCATGGTGGAACTGGTAGACACGCTTGGTTTAGGTCCAAGTGACGAAAGTCGTGGGGGTTCGATTCCCTCTGTGGGCACCACAACATACAATCCGGGATTGCGCGCCCGTAGCTCAATGGATAGAGCAAAAGCCTTCTAAGCTTTAGGTTACAGGTTCGAATCCTGTCGGGCGCACCAAAAAATTGTGCGGGCGTGGACTAGCGGTTTAGGTCACAACCCTTTCAAGGTTGTAGTCGCGGGTTCGAATCCCGTCGCCCGTACCAACAAATTGCCAGCGTCCATCCCCAAAGGATGAGTAGCTACATTGACAAACCCGAATTAACGGGGCTGGCAGCAAAACATTTTCGGGATGTGGCGCAGTCCGGTAGCGCATTCGCTTTGGGAGCGAAGGGTCGGAGGTTCGAATCCTCTCATCCCGACCAAATAAAATCCTAACACCATGGAAATGTTAGGTCGAGTCGAAGACATTGAAACTAGAGTAACAATCTGTCTGTCTTCAATGGCTCGAAAATAAAGGTGGATACTGATACCATGGAGTCGGTTCCACCATTTAAAAAACTTTGCCGCCTTAGCTCCAAGGGTCTAGAGCAGTTGCCTTGTAAGCATCAGGTTGTCGGTTCGAATCCGACAGGCGGCTCCAAAAAAATGGTGTGTCCTGTCGGGGCGTAGGGGAGTCCGGCTTATCCCGTTTGCTTTGGGAGCAAAAGTACGTCAGTTCGAATCTGACCGCTCCGACAGGACACATCATTTGAAATCAAACGTTTCATAGATGGTGTGGTCTATATCTTAGGAGTCGAGAAATAATGGGAACTTTGATTGTAGTGTTGCTCTGGTTTTTACTGTACACATTCCTCGCGTTTGTGTGGGGTGCATTCATGAACGCCAGACACAAGAGAGAATGTGATGCCAAGAGGATAGAGCATGAACAAAAAGGATGGGGTCGCCACACATTTCGTGAACCAGATCCAACTCCATCGGAACTTCACGGGGCGTTTTTCCCAATATCTATTTTGACCATATGGGTATTCATGCCAATTGGACGAGCAATTGGTAGAGGATATAACAAGATGGTGGAGTTCTTTGAGAATCCAACGATCAACATCAAGAAACCCAATGGTTTCAAAATCAAGATTGGAGACTAACGATGAGTATTTTGGAACATTGGAGAACAGTCGCCCATGATGATTTGATTAATCAACTCAAGGCTGTTGAAACAAGGGATGCTAAGGCGGGGACAACGTATGGCGTATACCCCTGGGAACATCTTTTCTCCAATTCAAACGTTGCCTAGATGGTGGAATGGCATACACAGAGCGTTGAGGACGCTCCGTCCGACTATGGACATGCGAGTTCGAATCTCGCTCTAGGCACCAAGACTCATGTGTCAAGTGTACAAGGAGATCGCCCTGCCTCAAAGGGGTGGGGTGCAACAGAAAGGTTAATACGATGAAATGTGTAAAGTGTGAAGACGAAGCCAGGGACAAAAGTAACTATTGTCTCAAATGTTGGCAGATTTTTCTGGCGAAGTTTAAACGATGAACCGAAAGGATATATAATGTTTTACACCAAAGGAGCTAGTCATGCAGATATAACCTAACCGAAAGGGGGTGACTGCATGGCTAAGCCGAACGGAACCAATCCCAGCAAGGGAAAGAAGAATCGCAAGTGGGGACGCAATAAAGTGAACTGCGAGCGATACCGCAAAGAGAATCGTCGCGAGAAGAACAAAGCCCGTAGGGCTGCGAGACGCGAGAAAGATCGTGAGAACTGGCTCAACAACTACGTCAACCGCGACTAAGAAACTGCCCCGGTGGGAGGCTCTATAATATCCCACCAACAAATTTTGGATGCGTGCGCCGAGTTGGTCTAAGGCACCTGCCTTACAAGCAGGTAATAACCGTAGGTTCGAATCCTACCGCATCCACCAAAATATGGTTTGTGTATTTGCTATTAACCATGAAAATTGGTTGAGGGGACACAGTAACGGGGTGGGACCATATTGACTTGATGGCGATCATAGGTTAGATGGTAAACCCTCCGACTGTGAATCGGACATCACGGGTTCGAACCCCGTTGGTCGCCCCAAACTCAAACGACAGGAGAACCAATGTCGCAGCTAACACCAAAGGGCTATAAGTGGATTCAGGTAATGGAATCTTATTGTAGTAGGACAATTCATGAGGTTGATCCATCTGGATGTATTCACGTTCGATCAGAACCAGTTGGAAATTGGCAATGGGTGTTGGTTAAAGAGTAGGTAATTTATGTATAGGTATTTCAATGTATCCAGGGAAACTCTTGAGAGAGAAACTAAGCGGATCATAAATGAGACTCACCCGTGGGAAAACAACGGTTCCTGCTCTTGCGGAACAACACTAGATAATTGTGGATTGTGCCCAAAGTGTGATTATTAGTTTGCCGCCTTAGTTCAATGGGAGAATGCTTGTTTCGTAATCAAGCGGTATCGGTTCAACTCCGATAGGTGGCTCCAAAAATGGCCGGGTAGATCAGTGGTAGATCATTTGTCTGTTAAACAAAGCGTCGTGGGTTCGATCCCCACCCCGGCCTCCAAAATAACATAAGCTTTTTTCTGGATTTTTGTTCAACTTTCCTAGTTGGTTTGGTATAATACTCTAACATGATTGATTGAGAAAGAGACTTCCCAATAGTTCAATTTTAAGAAAGTGTGAATTGTGGGGGATTGGTGGAACTGGTAGACACGTTTGGTTTAAGCCCAAATGCCGCTAGGCGTAAGAGTTCGAATCTCTTATCCCCTACCAAGACTAAAAGGAGAGTTTGATGTTTTTTGTGAGAATCAAAAGAAAGATCGACGATTTCATTTACGATTTGAAGAATCGCATTTATGCTTTTCGTCATGGTCGTCCCGAGTGGGCATATTGGAACTGCGATATGTGGTTTATCGAAAATATCATCCCAATCTTGGATTCTCTCATCGAAAACTCTCAGGGATACCCCCACGGATTCAACAACATGAGGGAGTATAAGAACATTCTCCGTGAAATGCGATATGGGTTCAAGCTTTATAAAGATGTTCATTATGATATGATTGGATACGATGAGATTCGGGCCAAGTATGGAATTTCCGGCAGGGTTGATTGGAAAAGACTTACGGACGAAGGGAGAGCAAATTGGGATGCCGCCAATCATGAGTGGTGGGATCTTGAGGACCGAGCTAAGAAATCTCTTGATAGATCTATGAATTTGTTCAAGGGAAACTTCTCCACTCTTTGGGATTGACAATGAGATTTGTTTCTGTAATAATCGCAGTTGTTATCGCAATATTGTGGTTTGTTTTGCCAGTTGAAGAAGATCATTAGTTAGAGTGGAAGATTGGCGCAGTTGGTTAGCGCATCTGCCTTACAAGCAGGGGGTCATAGGTTCGAATCCTATATCTTCCACCACTTAAAAAAGAAGAATGTGTTTTGTTTGGGCCTATAGTTCAATGGTTAGAGCATCTGTCTCATAAACAGGTAGTTGTTGGTTCGAATCCAACTAGGCCCACCAAATATTGATCCGACCCCTTAGCTTAATCCAAAGCACCTGAGCCGATAAACAGGGGATGCTGGTTAAAGTCCAGCAGGGGTCGCCAATTCTGTTGAATGTGCCCCGATGATGGAACTGGTAGACATGGCAGTCTCAAAAACTGCTACCGCAAGGTGTGTGGGTTCGAATCCCACTTGGGGCACCAAACCTAAACGATAGGAAAGTCCATGACTTACATAATTGACCACGAAGGCCCACGAAAGTTTGTTGTCTATGAAATGGACGGACGAAACCGAGTGGCAATTGAGGAATTCAAAACCGCACACTCAGCAAAAAAGTTCGTGAAGTTTAAGGGTGGAAACATTGAACAGGCAGACATCACACCAAAGAAGCGGAAGCGAAAGTTCGAAGATGTTCCCGTTATGGTTGAGCATTGTGGTAAAAATACGGTGAGTCTTTGGAAGCAAGCACAGTCTACAAATTCAAGGAAGAAAGCTATTCGTACAATGTGTTTGATGTGTGTCGGTGGAGTAACCAAGGAAGTTCGTTTGTGCCCTTCTGTAGATTGTCCACTTCATAAGTTTCGTCTAACTGGATAGGGGTTTTTTGGTGAGCAATATTTACGATAATTTTGAAGGTGGAGAAGATTACGAGCGACTGCTTGACGAGCTTGTAACGGACGATGAACTTGACTTGATGAGCGAGCGATACAGGGAGGTTATGGGAAAAGACTATGATGAAGAAACTCTCACAAATATCATTGCTTGGATTACTATGACAAGATTTGAAATGAACTTGATTGATATGTGTGTGAGGGATGGGTTGCTGGTAGCGGATTGGGATGAGGTTAGTGATGAACCCCTGATACATTCAACCAAGGAATATAGGGAGTTGGTGGACAAACATAAAAACGACTTTGGGGACAGGGTTGAGGTTGAAAAACTAATCTCTGACATATTCCAAGATAACGACAACGATTAAAAAAACATTGCTCATAGGCGCGTTCCACTGAATATTTATTTCAGTAAAGGAAGGTGTGCTATGAGCAATGTTGTATTTTATAAAGACATCAAAGATAACTTTGAATGTGACATAAAGGTTGAGGGAACATCCTTATCACAATCAAGGGCAAGATTGGTGTTGAAGTTTGCCGACAAGTCATATTTGTTTGAGGGGAACATAAGTAAAGATGGTCATGTCAAAGTGGAAGTTCCATCCTTAGCAGAGTGTCGCGATGATGGTGGCACCGCCACGTTGGAAGTGATTGCCGAATCAACATTCTTTGAAGCGTGGACATCGCCGTTTGAGTTGAAGAGTAAGAAAGAGATAAAGGTTCAAGAGGTTTCAATATCTTCATCAAGAAATAAAATCGTTGTTGAGAATATTTCAGCACAGAAGAATATTATCAAATCGGAACCAAGTAGCGATGGCAATATTTATAATGAGAACGTATCAAAGAAAAACATGACATTCGTCAAAGAAGTATTTGATGGTTATCAATCTCTCACACCAAAACAAAGAAATAAAGTCAAGCATACTCTCAAAGAGTTTAGATTTAACCCACTGATTGAAAGGTGGGGCAAAAGTGTATTCAAAGATACATCTACACCATATGCTAGATTGTGTATGATGCAGCTACAGGAAAGCATGAAGCGAAAGAAGTAGGTTATGGCACACATCCTAATGAAAGCATACAACGCAGTATTTCGAAATACACTTCCGTCTGTGGATATTGATTGTGGAACATTTACAGATCCAACTTGTGAAATAGATTGTGGGGTGTTTGTTTAATGGCATTCAAAATACGCAGGGGCCTTGAGTCAGAGAGAACAACGATAACACCGCTTGAGGGTGAACCACTTTACACAACGGACACCCACTTGTTGTATATTGGAGACGGATCAACGGCAGGTGGAAACCTTGTTGGTGGTGCGTCTTATTTTTCGGCTATGACAGACGTTGATGTGGCGGGGGTTTCGGATGGATATTTCCTCACCTATGACGCATTTCTCGGGAAGTGGGTTGTCACAGCATCAACAGGTTCGGAAAGTATAACAGAACTGTCGGGATTGACAGACGTTGACACATCTACCGCTTTAGATGGACAAGTCTTAACATATGTGTTAGCAACCGATACTTGGTCTGCCATAACTTCCTCCGTTGGTGTAACAGACCATGGGTTATTGTCTGGACGTGAAGACGATGACCACACCCAATACCACAACGACACAAGAGCGGAAATTTGGCTAACAGGAAATAATCACGATGTAATATCAGCAACAACGATGACCGCAGAAACAATCAATGCTGGCGTGGTAAAGTTTGACGTTGATTATGATTATGTCGTGGAGGAAGGCGAACTACGGTGGAATTCAACTCAAAGTTGCCTTGAAGTTGGAATGCCCGGCGGAAATGTGATTCAACAGATTGGGCAAGAGTTTCTTGTTCGGGTGAGAAACAATACTGATTCTACCATCACCAACGGAACGGTGGTTATGAATACCGGTTCTCATGCCAACCACCCAACCATTGCCCCCGCGACTGCATCTGCGTCCACACCAACCATGCAGGTTGGTATGGCAACGGAAGACATTGCAGCAAATAATTATGGGTTTGTTTGCTTGCAGGGGTTTGTCAATGATGTGGATACGACAAACTGGACGGAAGGAACAAGTCTTTATCTGTCCGCATCAACTCCTGCGGACGGATCGCTAACAGATACGCCACCAATGGCTCCAAATCATAATGCTTGGATGTGTGTTGTTACTGTTGGTGAAACTACATCCGGTCAAGTGTATTTCAAGCCGGTGCTGCCGATGACATTGGAAAATATATCCGACGTAAATGGAACGACACCAGACACAACTAATAAATACCTTGTTTGGAATGATACAAACAAGTATTGGGACGCAAATCCGATTTACTTCAGTGGCGTTTCAAACACAGCACACACTCATGATCACAGTTCATTGGATGGACTTGGTGATGACGATCACTTGCAATACTTGACAGAAGCAAGGGCAGATGATTGGCTAACAGGAAACGTCCACACTGTTATCAGTGCAACGACAATTACTGGTGGCACAGTTCTAGGTGTAGACTTTTCCGATGTTTCAAACACAGCACACACCCATGATTTCAGTGTTATAACCAACACTGGACACACCCACACAGAATCAGAAATAACCGATCTTGGTGATTACGTTACGGGTACACAATATATTGCCCACACAGGGGATCCGTCCATTCACTTAAGTTTGGACGATGTTGAGACGCAGATTACGGGAACAACTCACGATGAGTTTTCAGCGGGATCTATAATTGCGACAACCATAACTGCAACAACATACCAAGGTATAGATTTCAGTATGGTTGCTAATACATCACATACTCACGATTTCAGTGTTATAACAAACACTGGACATACTCATACGGAGTCGGATATAACCGATCTTGGCGATTATGCAGAGAGAACCTATTTTGAGTCTCACACCGGAGATCCAACGACACACTTCACAGAAGCGAGCATTGTCCACGACAACATACAGAACGTTGGAACAAATACACACGCGCAAATAGACACGCACATTTCAAACACAAACATACACCTTAGCTTGAATGATGTTGAAACACAGATCACAGGAATAACTCACGATGTTCTATCTGCCGCGACTATCGCCGCGACAACCTATCAAGGTATAGATTCCAGTATGGTTGCCAACACAGCACATACTCACGATGAATATTTTGTGTGGGATTCAAAGTCTGCAACTTTCCGGGAAACAAGAGCGGACGAAGATTCTACATTGTTCATCGTGACAAACGAAATATACATTGAGAGTGCTATGACGATAATGGTTGGGACAACGCCAACTGTTGATTGGCGCGTTATGACGGGAACGTCCAGAACATCTGGAACCGAAGTATTCAGCGGTCAATCTACAGGATACACAACGATAGATTATTTCAGTGGGGATACAACATTATCAACCATTGGAACTATTGTTTGGTTGGAAACAACGGCAACCGGTGGAACTGCTGTTGATGAGTTCCATATCACAATCAAGTATAGCGGAGCATAGCTAATGGCTATTATTACCAAATACATATATGTCGATCCAGACGCAAGTGGTTCTGCAAATGGAACCAGTTGGACAGACGCATATACGAGTTTAGCAACTGCCGTACAAACAGAGGCAACGGATATAACATCAACGGGAACAGATGAACGACACGTTTATTACTGTAGATCTTCTGCTGGTAG
>Ga0208160_1000060_pt1 | contig 43779 bp, 47 predicted proteins | sample CB_VirMetaG_FD_184536 | JGI IMG/M metagenome (GOLD analysis project Ga0208160, IMG submission 184536) | Freshwater to marine saline gradient viral communities from Chesapeake Bay - CB_1504_1 Viral MetaG (SPAdes) (version 4) | ecosystem: Environmental > Aquatic > Marine > Coastal | place: USA... | reverse complement strand
ACGATGCACAATTATTATGCAATGACGATCCCGGGCGGGGTGTATCAGGAAACCGTAATACTCCAAGGTGGCGAGATTAAGGACAACCGCAGAGCATTCCGCAGCATGGCGAATGACCGACTACACACCGAAATGGTGGGGAGCCAATGGAGATGAAAAGACTAGCCATTCTGCTGATTGCAGGCACAGCACAAGCCGCCGAGATTCCCATTGAAGGCACAGTCCAAAGCCAGTGCCTGATTAACACTGATAAGCCGGGTGTGTATGGCTCACCGAATGCCTACACCTTGACCACAACCCCTGCCGATGGTGGGGTGGTTCCGATTGTCCGGTACGATGTGACGCTGGCCGATGCTTACACCGCGAGAATTACCTATCCGACCGATTTCAGCAGCAGCCCTAGTCTGAGTGATTCCGTTACTTGGACAGGTTCTGTGACGGTCGATGAGGTGTCCAGCGTAGATATGGCGGATTACCAGACCGACTCAACCACCTATGACCAGACTCGTGAGTATGTGTTGTCGGCAACCGGGGCCACATGGTTCGCTGTATCTTCAACGGCTACCTATGGTGGCGGGTCAATGAAGGCGTTTCCGGGCGGCACTTACCGCGCTGTGGTTGTTGCAGAGTGCGTCGCCAACTAGCCCTGCTTTTTCTGCTGGCCTTTCCAGCCTATGCGCACCAAATGATTCCCTCCCATCCGGTGCTGAAGCCGTCCCATGTGTCTGGCATCCTCAAGGCAGAACTGGATTTGTTCAACAAGCGCAAGGATGTTGAATACTTTGAGCTGGGCGTGTTCGATGCTGACTGGAATCCGATCCCGTTTGTCAGTGCCTACAAGGTGGCGCATGTGCGGTATCTGGGGCATCTGAAATTTGACGTGTACATCCGGCAGGACGATAAAGACCGCGCAGAATATGTGTGTTCCCAGTCCAAGCTGCGTGGTGAATCCACAGGCACATTGTTGGCGAGCCGGATATGCTCAAGATTTCAGCGGTAGCCCTTATGTTTTGTGGTGTAGCGATGGCAGATTCCTCCTCGCTCAACCTGCAACTTCCCAATGCTGGCAGCAGCTATGGCACAGACAAGATCCGGGCTGGGGACTTTGAATGCTCTGCTGCGATTGGAGGGGCAACCAACTTCGAGATCGGTGCGACAGGGATCGTCAACAATGCTGTCAGTCCATTCAGCAACGAAGACCCTTCTAATCCCACCAGCAAAGACATTGGCCTATACGCTCGGATCGTAATCCCTCTGGACGCACCTAGATCCAGACTGAATTGCAACGACCTTTACCGACTCGAACTCCAGCGCAGGCAACTGGAAGTGATGAAGCTGCAACAGGAACTTGAGAACCTGAAGAAGCTGCAGGGAGGGTTTGAGAACTAATGGAAACAAATATGAAATCAAAAAATGGGCCGACTGTAAGCTACGAATTGGTGTACTGCCTATTCAAGAAGCCAATTATGCAATTGGAAAAAAACAAACCAGCGGGACAGAAGGGCAGATATTTTGTGAAAGTGGGCGAGGCTCGTGGGCTTTTGGTTCGATCAACCGGCGCAGACCATGTTTGGTATCACTACCCAGAAGATTACCTGCAATGGAAACACGAGGCTTGAGTATGTTTGCCAGCCTCACACATGGAAGCCGTAGCTGCCTGTGTGATAGGCACAAAGAGGTTACCTCATTTGCAGAGTAGGTTACCTCATTTGCAGAGCGCAGACCGCGTTTCACGCTCTGCAATTATAGTCGATTATATGCCGAAGTATAAATTATAGCCCGAGGTATAAATGAGCGGTCGGCGTGAAACAGATGACATTCAGGATCAAGTCAAATTCCTGAAGTCTCATGTCGGCAAGATGTCCTGGGGTGCACGACTGGCTGCGCTTACCGTGGTTGGCAGTTTGATCGGTACGCTATATGGCGGTTTTCAAATCTGGCTCAAGGTCGAAGAGTTGGCCAGTCTCGACATCGGCGCATACCAGGCGCAAATGGAGCAGACCGATAACAAGATCGAAACGCAAGAAAAGTTGCTGGAATCCATTGAGCAAAACCTGCGTGATGCAAAACAGCTTATCTACGATGTGGAAAAGCGAGTCAACGACAAGGTTGTCCATTTTGAAAACAAGATGGACAAGTTTGAAGTCAAGGTTGAGCAAAACAAGGCCGACCTAGAAGACAAGCTGCAAAAAGCGCTGGACAACCCATTATCAGGGAACTGACATGACTGAATTTCAGAAAGCCGACCTCAATGGCGATGGCAGTGTTTCTGAGCGCGAAATGGAAATCTATCTCGAAGCCAAGCGCCGCGAGATGGAAGATGCAGATGCCGAACGCGATCTTGCGCGGCAGCAAGCTAAAGAGCGGTATGAGCAGCAATCCCGCATGGTCTGGTTTGCCTTGGCAGGGTTGTTGCTTTACCCGACCTTGGTGTTTGGCACTGAGGCGCTAGGTTATTCCAATGCAAGCAGTGTAATCGCAGATATGGCCCCGACGTATTTCATGGCGGTGTCTATTGTGGTTGGCGCCTTCTTTGGTGCGGATGCTTACGTTAAAGGTAAATCTAACAAGGATGGAAACGATGGATGACGATCAGAAGCGCAACTTTATGGATGCGTTAGCCGAAGCCATCGATGCGTTAGTGAGTCCGGACGACGCAAAACGACAAAAGGTAGTCGGTGTTTTGCAGCACCTCTACAACTGCCTGGCAAACGAATGCAAGGGGGACAGCGATGTTCGGTGTTGAAGCAATACTCGCCATTGCCTCTAATGGCGTGGGGATCGTTTCTGGCCTGATGGCGAATGCTCAAAAGGCAAAAGCCGATGAGCAGAAGCTGTTGATGGAGCGCCTGACCTTTGACAAGGAAATGATGCAACTGCGCTCTGAATTGTCGAACAAAGAGTTTCAGGTTCGTGTTGGCGACAAGTTCAGCAGCATGACGCGCCGCGTTCTTGTGCTGGGCTTTATGGCGATGATCTTTGTGATCTCTGCGATCGCGCCCTGGCTTTCAGACATTGGCGTGGCCGTACCTGTTGAAGTGCAGAAGGGCTGGTCGTTCTTGTTCTGGGACAACGTGCGCACCGAAGTCGAGTATCAGGTGATTAAAGATGCCGTGGTATTCCCAGAGTGGGCGAAAGAAGTCGCCATTATGATTTTCAGTTTTTACGTTGGCGCGAGCGCCGTTAAGCGTTAGGTTTTTGGCCGAACCCTTAAACACACGCCCGTTACCGGGGGAAGTAGGCCATCCAATTCGAGCGATCCGTTACTTGCGCCCCGTACTGGCCGGGGTGATCGCAGCCAGCTTATCCGCCTGCTCAACGCTACGTCACCTCACGATGACGGATGAAGAGCGTCGAGCTTTTGATTCTTTGAAGTTGCCGCAGTCTGTGTGCGAAATGCGCACGGATACGGTTTGTATTGTTGAAGGAAAACGAAATGACTGAAGCAATGTGTAAGTGCATGGACTGCGAATACAACAGCGAAGGGATGTGCAACGCGCCGCAAATCTCCCTGGATTACGGCGAAAACGGCGGCTGCGAATGTTTGAGCTATACGCCGATGGGCATGGGCGCTGAAGGCGGCTTGATCGAAGACGCCGCGATGATGGGTGAATAAAACGCTTACTGCGGAGTGAAATGATGGCTACGACCAATCCAACCACGATCCAACCGATTCAACCGACGTTGCCGGGTCAACCGACGGGCGTGGTCGGGCCAACGACTGGGACAGTTAATCCGAACGCAACGGTTCAGGGGCAGCTCGACAACATCCTGAGTACCAACTCCCCGTTGATGCAGCGGGCGGCTACGCGCGCTGCGCAAGAGGCGAATAAACGCGGATTGCTCAATTCAGCCATGGGCGTTCAGGCCGGGCAGGAAGCCGTGCTGACCGCAGCGCTCCCCATCGCGCAGCAGGATGCAGACACCTACAACAAGCAGGCATTGACCAACCAAGACTGGACCAACAAGTTTGGCGTCGATAGCAATGCCTATCAGTACAACTCCGCGTTGTCGAACCAGGACTATCAGCAGCAATACAGCTTGAACGATCTGAATGCCAACAACGATTTGGCCAAGATCGCAGCGACGGGGGAGCAGACTCGCCTCAATGAAGATCAGAAATACCAACAATCCATGGGGTTTGGTGACTATGCGGGTGCCGGTACGATCGCAGCCGGTATCGCTGGCGAAAAAGAACTACTTGAAACCAAGTCTACCCTGGACTTGAAAGCGCAAACCCAGGCTGAGTCCTTCCAGGCTGGGCAGGTGGATAAACAACTTTCTGCCGAAGAAAAGAAGTACATGGCCGAAATCGCCTCGCGCGAAGGTATCAGTGAAGCGGAACTCAACAACCGGCTCACGATGCAAGCCTCTGAAATCACGGCACAAGAAAAGCAATACCTGGCGGAGATTGCTTCGCGCGAAGGTATCAGTGAAGCCGAACTTGCTAATCGTCTAGCACTCAGCGCAGCGGACATTACCTCGCGTGAAAAGATCGCAGGGAATGAGATTACAGCGCAGGTCGCTATGGCAGAGGCCAAGAATGCGCTTGAGAAAGAATTGACGATGGAGCGCATCGCTTCGCAAGAAGGAATTTCCGCTGCCGAGCTGTCGAATCGACTTGAAGTCCAAGCCAATGAAATCACGGCGAAGGAAAAGGAATGGACGGCACAGCTCAGCACGCAGTTGGAAATTTCAGAAGCCGAAATTTCCAGTCGTGTTGCGCTGAAGCAAGCAGAAATTGCTTCCAATGAGCTGATGCAAGGGCGTCAGATTGACGCAGAGGCGGCATTGCAGGAAGCCAAGGCGCAGGTGCAAAAGGAGCTGCAGACCCAGGCCGAAAGCGCGGCGGCTGCGTTGACCGAAATGAAGTCGGACCTGGATTTGCGCGCACAAACCCAGGCTGAGGAATTCAAGTCGGGTCTCCTGGAGTCTGAGTACGACATGAAGAGCGACTTGTCTGCCCAAGAAAGCGACCAGCGTATTGCAGAAAACATGGCTGACTTGGAAAAACGCTTTGAAAACACCAAGGCGCTATTGCCCCTGGAAAGCCAGGCCAAGATCGATCAGCTCATGGTGCAGATTCAGGGCAACCAGAACGTGCAGCAGTACGCGTCGACCAGTCAGATTCTCACTCAGTTCCAGAAAACGGTCGGTGACATCAACTCGAATAAGGACCTCGACGATAACTCACGTAAGAAGCGCATCGAAGAGGCGGTTTCGCAGCTCAATGCCAATCTGGCCGCGCTTAATGCACTGGCCACAGCGGATCAGATTGATCTACCAGACAGCATTTGGACTGACGACATTCGTGAAGAGACTGTCGCTCTAGCAACCCAAAAGTAAACCGCATGATTCGCCAAGCCAAAGTGGAAGACATTCAAAAGTTGATTCCGGTCTTGCGTGACCTCCACCGAAACAGTCCGTATGCCTACCTTGAAGAAGATGAGACGGCGGCAAAAAAGATGCTGGCCTTTGCCATTGGCAGCAAGCGAATGTTTTTGTGGGTGTCTGAGCTGGAGGGAAAAATTGTTGGGTTTCTACTGGGCGCAACGGATCACATTGCGTTTCCGGTCAAGGGCCAGCAGGCGTCCGACATCATGTTTTATGTTCAAGAAGGCAACGACGGCTACCGGCTGGCGAAGAAATTCTTGAAATGGGGATGGGAACAGCCGGGCGTTCGCCTGGTTGGCCTGTCAGTTTCGTCTGGGATTCCACGCTCAGACGAGTTCATTGGCCGACTCGGATTGCAGAGAGTCGGTGGGACCTATCTGCAATTTCCGAAGGAGAACAATCATGAGTAGTGCTGTTAAAGCAGTGAAGAAGGTATTTAAGTCCGTAACCAAGGTCGTGAAAAAAGTGCTACCTGTCGTTGCGGTTGCGGCGGCGGTGTATTTCGGCGGTTATGCCCTGGCCAATGGCACATTGACCGGTAGTGGTACACACCTTGCGTCCATGTTCTCGGGGACGGCCGGGACCGGATCGTCGTTATTTGTGCCCGGCGCCGGATCGCAGGCGGCGGGCATGATCAGCTCAGCCGGCGGTAGCGTTGGCGGTGGCTGGCTGGGCGGATCGGGTCTTCCTGGTTTTGGCACGCAGGAATCCATCGCCAGCATCAACTCGGGCATCGGTACCGGCACCACGGCAACGAGCCAGGTAGCCACCGGCGCCAATGCGGCTGCAGGTAACACCTCGCTTAGTGCGGCTGCCGATAACGCGGTCATGCAAAACAGCTTCACTGGCAGCCAAATGTCGGCAGGTCAGTTTGGTACCGGCGCGACGATGGATTCGGCGGCCATGACCTTGGATGGCGTGGCGGCATCGAATTCTGTTACGCCACTGGCGCAGACGGAAATCGGCGCGGGCATGAATGCTGGTAACTCATTGGCACTCAATAGCGCAACCGGCGGCACCAACCTTGGGACCAACCTCGCGTCAGGTGTGCAGAACGTTGGGGGGTCTACCTTGGCAGGCAACAGCGGCAATGTCATTGCCAGTGCGGCCGACAAGGCGGTTGCAACCGGCGTTGGTAACACCGGAAGCCCCGGTCTGATTAGCAGCACCTGGAACAACATGGGTGATTTCAGTAAGGCCGCGTTGATTACAACGGGCGGTAGCGCATTGAGCGGTTACGCCACGGCCAAGGCGGAAGAAGATGCGCAGGCGGCAAAACTGGCCGAAGAAGATCGCATTCGTAACGAAGAACTCAATCGTGTGAACACATTCCGCGCCGGTCGCTGGGAATACGTTCCGGGTGTGGGTCTACGTTATCGCTCGCCCGACGAATTGGACGCTGAAGCCGACGGCACCGGCGGCACCTTCTCATACGCTTAAAGGAGTACGACATGGCAGAAATGACAGATATGGGTCTGTTGGGCGGCGCCCAGGACGAAACTCGCGTAGGCGAGTACGCACCGGAGAACGAGCAGCGCATCTATGACGCGGTGGTCAACTCGGGTATGGCCATGATGTACAACAAGCAGATGTCCGACCGCTTTGTCGAAATGATGAAGTCGTCGTCTGATTTGCCGGCAACCATCGCGCAGATTGTGAACATGCTCGGTGAGGCAATTAAAAAGCGCGCAAAGCGTGACATCTCACATGACATTCTGTTCCACGCGGCGGGCGAGCTGATCGACCTGCTTTTGGAAATGGCGGAAAAAGCCGGCATCCAAACCGATGAGCAGACCGCAGAAATGGCGTTTTACAAGACGGTTGAAATGTTCGCTGAAATGAGCGGTGGCATGAACGACCAGGAAATGCAGCAGCTCAAGCAAGATTTTGAGGAGCTTCCGCCAGAAGCCATTCGCGATGTCGAAATGCGCTTTATGCAGAAAACCCCAATCGCTGAGGGCGTACAAAACGCAATGGGAGCGTAAGTCATGGCAAGTGCAGGTTTGCTCGGTGGATTAGCGGGCCTTGGCAAAGGACTGGCCGTAGGTGGCGAGATGATGTGGAAAGAAGCGATTCAAAAGGATCGTGATGCACGTCTCGCTGAATTGGAAAAAGAGCGCGATAAAAGCAAAGCCGAACTGGAGCTTTCGACCTATCGCGAAAAGAAAACCATCGACCAGGAATTTGTTGACCCGAAAGACCGCTACGTCTCAATCGGTGCCAATGGTCTGTATGACACACAAGAAGGCTTGGTGGTGGCCGGTAAAGGCTCAAGTGGGTTTGGTGGTTATTCCGACGCTGAGGAGCTGAATACCAAGGCGTTTTCCATGGCCAAGACGATGCTAGGCGGTGACAACTTCATGGCAGAGTTTAGTGAAGATCGCCAGGCGCGTACGGCGGAGCTTTCCGACCTTGGGCAGCAACTGTACTTGACCGGCGAGTACAAGACTTTGGCGGGAGCCATGCAGGACGCGTACAAGATGTCGTTCAGCTCCAAAGACACCCTGGACGAAACCCCAACTCAAAAAGACGTTGCAGAGGGGAGTTATGACCCCCCTGGCATGGACTTGTGGGGAATGCGTGATTCTGCCTCCGCGGAAGAAGTCATCAGTGATCTTAAAAACAAGATGGATGGCGGGTTGATTCCAAGAACCCGGAAAGATGTATCGAAATACCTGTCTGGAACGATGAGTCCTGAGTTACAGCGTTCGGTCGTGGATACATTGTTCCCATCCCCCGCAGTAGCGATTGAAGAAGCCAAGGACGCCATTGCAAAAGGCGCAAACCGCAACTTGGTTATTCAACGATTAAAGGAAATGGGAATTCCAACTGACGACCTTTAATAAAACCGGACATTGGTCCGAGACCCCGGCAACTCCATGAAAGGAAACTGACATGCCGTCAATATTCGATGACCTCATCCCCAACAACGCCACCGAATCAGGTGGCGTTTCTGTTTCTGGCGCATTCGATGATCTGATTCCCGAAGACGTCCAGCCTGTTGAAACCTCCAACACATTAAGCAACGTCTCAAACTGGATTCAGGGTGATCGCGATTTTCGTATGTCGCGTGAAGAGGAAGAGGGGCAGGCACGGCTTTGGGCAGGTTTACCTGAGAAAGACCCCACTAAAGAATTAGGGGTTTTTGGCAATACAGGGCGCTTAGTTGTTGAAGGGCTTGATCAGGCAAAAGCCAACTACGCTGCCTTGTTGGCAACCGGGCAATGGGACAATTTGGATGAAGAGTCCAAGTCCCAATTGGTCAATGTCATTGCCAATGCTGCAAGGCCATACGATCGCCCTGAAGAACTGAATTCGTATTACGAAGTTATTGGCGAAGAAGCCGTACAGGTTGGGGATGCCTGGAAAAAGGGTAACTACGGTACTGCGGCACTTGAGGCCATCGACTTCCTCGGTGAAACCTTACTCGAAGGGGTTACCAATCCGGAAGGGTTTCTCTATGCCACCTCAGAGCAAGCTGCAAATCTGATCGGTACGTGGGCACCAGGGATTGCCGGTGCAAAAGCCGGTGCTGGAACCGGCGCGCTTATCGGTGGTGGCCCAGGTGCAGCGATCGGCGGTACAACCGGATTCTTTGCCGGTACTGCGCTTGGCTCGTATTTGATTGAAACGGGCGCACAAATTCGCGAATTTATTCGTGAGCGTGGTGGCAACCCTGAAGACCCGGCGCAAATTGCTGCGGCATTAAATGACCCAACTGTACGTGAAGACATGTTGGATCGCGCATCCACTAAGGGCTTGTCGATTGCAGCCTGGGACGCGACTGCAAATTTGCTCGGCATCAAATTGCTTAAAAATGCGCAAGGTCCGCTCTCGACTGCAACGCGCGGCACCGCCGCCATGGGTGCGCAAGTTACAGGTGCGGCCGGGGGTGAGATTCAAGGGCAATATTTAGCGACAGGCAAAGTTGATCCAGAAGAAGTTGGCCTTGAAGTCGCCTTAGAAATGGGGCCTGGCGGGTTTGGCGATATTGCCACCTCCACCTGGGCTGCCCGCCAAGGGCAACGCGCGCCGACCGATGCGCCTATTCACGATCCCGGTACCAGTACGCCGGAAGATGTGATCGCGCAAGAATCAAACCTGGCGCAAGAACTGGATCAAACCGATGCCGGCGACGCACTCGACGCCGCCTTGGCAGGCGTGGCGCCGGAAATTGCGCCAGAAGCCGCGGCCGCGGTTGACCCCATCACATTGAGTGACGATTGGTTTACGAATCTTGATCCGGAACAGCGCATTGCGGCCATTCGTGAAGAGCTGAAAACGGTCGACACTGCGCCGGAATACAACGACATTGGGATCGACCGCAAAGAGATTAAAGCCAGCCTCAATCGTGCGCTGAAAAACGCCAAAGAGGAGCAGGCGGCAATCCTGGCGGACCCCGCTCGCGTCAAAGCGCGTGAAGATGCACGGGCCGCGTTTACAGCAGATGAAATGCCTGCAATTGCCCCGGTCGATACCGGCGAGCTGAGCAATGAACTCCAGGCACAGCGGGCAGCAGAAGCCTTAAACGACCTTGCTGACGAAACCCCGGCGATCGATGACGCGACGGTCACCGAGCCGCTTTCCGCGCAGACTGCACCCCTGGTCAATGTTCCGTCGTTCGCTGAGCTGGATGCGATGGGCTTGAAAGAACTTCAAGCCGTGGCGAAAGACAACGGACTCCCAGTCTTGGGCCGTAAGTCGGTCCTGAAAGAGCGACTGGTGCGTGCGTTTTATGGAACGTCTGCAGAAATGCCTACGGAATACGTCGATTCCCGTTTGGCCTATGGCAACTATCGCGACAGTTTGCGCGGTTTTGTCGAGCAAAATTGGGTACCGGGCGGCGGAATTTCAGTCATCCCGGCGCAAGGCGCACAGCGCACTTCCGAAACCGGCGACCTGAATTACGATTTTGGCGGCGACACAATTCGCACCAAGTCGGTCAACCCACAATGGGTCCAAAACCTGGGCGAAGACATCAGCCGCAAAGATTTGCTGAACCTGGTGGATCGTGCTGCGGCGGGAGACACCGGCCTAACCGAACGCCAGGTGGCGATTGTCTCCAGCGTACTGGATGAAATGGACGGCGGTGTTGCAGGGATGTTCATCCCGCAGCAGGCTGCAGCCCTGGAGGATTTGGAGTCGCGCGATGCGGGGATTCCGCCCATTGAGGCCGCGGAATTGGTCGATGCCCTGGATGAGTATGAAAGCGCTGATTTCGATCCGGAGCTTGAGGTTACCACTGCGCTGACTCTAGACGAGCTGCGCCAGCGCGCGGTTGCGGAGGGGCTTGAGAGCCAGGTGGAAGGGCTTTTTGAGCGTAATGACTCAGACGCCGTGGTTGCAGGTAAACTGTTTGAACTTCTTGAGAGTGGACGAAATGAGCAAGCTGACGATCGAGCAAATCCAGGCCGATATGGCCGCCCATCCGAATCTCTACAAACTGGGGAATTTGGAGGTCAACCTGACGAAGCTGCGCAAAGCCGTGGCCTTGGACTTGACCAAGGCAATGATCGCGCAGGACCAGGAGAAGTTTCAGCGAACCCTGATCTTTTTGCGAGCCGTCAAGAAGAAGCAAGCGGAAGTGCAGAAAACGATCCGCTCGCTCTATCGCTCAATTCGTACACCCAAGCCGACCTCGACCGCCAAGTAGCGGCGCAAAACGCGCAGGCCGAAGCGGACCTGGCGCAATCACAACGCGATGCGGCGGATGCCGAACGCGATCAATTTAGCCTAACTGGCTCCAATCTCCCTGCGGATGCAAACCCTGCCCAGGTCGACTTGGTAGATGCAGCGCGCGCTGCAAAACCCCGATTGGCATCCAAGGCAGACGGTACCCCGGTGGTTATGTACCACGGCACAAACGCTACGTTCGATCAATTCAACATGAGCGAACAAGACGGTGCGTATTTCTCTTCAGACAAAGACTATGCCGCGGGTTATGCCGACGTAAAAGCGGATTTTGGCGGTGAAGCCACTGTCCGCGAAGCGTATTTACTGCTGCAAAACCCACTGGAATTGAGCGGAGAAAACGATACCGACTGGAAACGTTTTACCCAGCGTGAATTGGATAAGCGCGAGCTTCAAAAGCAGGGCTACGATGGTGTTGTACTGCGCTATGCCAATGGCGATGTTGAAGCCATGGTGTTTGATCCTTCGCAGGTAGAGTTCATTGACCGTGGAGGTTCCGCTCCGGCAGCAGCACAGGACCTGGCGGCACGCCATGCGGTGCTCGATCCAAAGATTGACGCGCTAAGCGACGCCGATGCCGTTAAGGCCGGTGAGGTACTAGGGATCAAGTACAAGCGCGGCGAAGACATTCGTGAAAAGATCAAGGCGGAGCACCCCGACGATCAAGAGCGCGCTCTGAGCGCAGTCGCTCCGGCAGCGCCGTCTGCAAGGAGCGCCGCGCCCATTACCGACTTTGGTGAAAAGATCGGCGGCGCACGTAAAGACGTGTGGTCGGGTTTTAAAGATTCGTTCACTCGCGCTGGCGATTTAGACGTTGAGTCCCAGCCGCTTTCAAAATCATTCCCTGTGCCGAATTACCAGGGGCTTTTGGATGCGGGCACGGACCCGTATATCGTCGCATCGATTCGCGCCATCCGAGATTCCATCCCGGCAAAGCCGCGCAAAGGCTACAAGCTACGTCGCTGGGTCGAATCCGTGCAAATGGCGCGTAACCTCACAACGCAGCTCATGGAGTTGCCGCCGGAGCGCGCACGGACTGTACTCGCTACCAGTGGCGAAATAGATGCCCTGGCCGAGCTGTACCAGCGTGTCGGCCATGACGTTTCCCTGGCCAATATCCGTGTTAGTTCTGCGCAGTATTCCGTACACAACGGCGTACGCTACAGCCCTGCCAAAACCATTTGGACCGTTGAGAACAAACGCGGCGGCGCGTCCATGTTCTCCAACATGCCGAGCATCCTGGCGGAAGGCGACACCCGCGAGGAAGCGATTCAAAAGTTTATTGATCGGTTTGAGCAGTTCAAAAAGAACCCAGTGGCCAAGAAGCCATTGGAATTCAGTGTGTACAAACGCGGCGATCGAAACAAAGAAATTTGGATTGGACGTAAAAGTGGCAAGGCCCTGGTTTGGGTCAAGGGTCCGTTCGACGAAGCCAAACTTGCATTCCAATATATTAAGGATAACCAAGCCCAGCTCGAACAGGACTATAAGAACCTTCGTGAGGTGCCGTTTGAGCGTAACAAAGAAAACCAACCCCGTGTCGGTGCCGACTTGCGTGGTGGACTGGACGTCACTCCGGATCAATTTGCAGAAACGTTTGGTTTCCGTGGCGTAGAGTTTGGCAATTGGGTTGAAAACAAAAAACGCCAGGAGTCATTAAACGAAGCATACGACGCGCTCCTGGATATGGCATCGCTGCTAGATATTCCGCCCAAGGCCATTTCGCTGAATGGTGAATTGGCAATTGCGTTTGGTGCTCGTGGTATCGGCGGCAAAAATGCTGCCGCTGCGCACTACGAACCAGGCAAGGTTGTGATCAATCTCACCAAGAAGTCCGGCGCAGGTAGCCTCGGGCATGAATGGTGGCATGCCCTGGACAATTATTTCTCGCGCATGCGTGAGCGCGCTGATGGATACATGACCGGGGATGCACGTGATGTGATGAGCGCGTCGCTCGGCAATCCAGTTGGTGACACTGGCGCAGTGCGTCCTGAAATGGTTCAGGCATTTGGCGATGTGCTTAAAGCCGTGAACGAAACGGACATGCCCGCGCGCTCAAAGACTCTCGACAAATTCCGTAGCGCACCGTACTGGTCGACAAAAGTTGAGATGACCGCCCGTGCATTTGAGGCGTATCTGATCCAGCGTCTGAGAGAAAAGGGCTACCGCAACGACTACCTGGCAAACATTGTCGATAATCATGCGTGGATTGATGCAGCCCTGCTGAGCATGGATGACATCTCAGACGCCTATCCGTACCCGATAGACAGTGAGGTGCAGAGCATTGTCGACGGCTTTGACCGTTTCTTTGACGTTATCGAGTCCAAAGAGACGGACCGCGGCGTAGCTTTATATGAAACCCAACAGGGCTACAATCAGGACAATGAGCGAGCAAGCAACACCGTATCGGTCCAAGAGGGGAACGAAAAGGTATCCCCTGAACAAGGGGCTTTCGACTTCGACCCCGCCGCCGACGTACGTCACGCCCGAGAAGAAGCCCGCGACCAGTTCAACCTCACCTTCCGACGTGTCCCCACCCAAACCCTAAAAATCGGCGTTGATCGGGTAACCACCCCGGAAGAAGCCGCTCACGTTCTGTCGTACCTACGTCGACTGGGCCAAGAGCAAATGGCCGCGTTGGTGTTGGATAAAGACGGAAACATCTTGGATGTCCAGCGTCATACCATCGGCGGTAAGGACGAGGCGACCGTCTACCCATCCGTCCTGGCGCCTGCCGTCGCTTCAGTCGAAGGCGCGGCGCAAGTGTATCTTGCCCATAACCACCCCTCTGGCGATCCGACCGCAAGTAGAGCGGATTACAACATCACAGCCGTGGTTAAACGTTGGTTAGACGGTACGGGCGTGGAATTGAAGGGGCACGTGGTCCTTGGCCTTGGTAATAGCAGCACTTGGTTTTTCACAGAAGACACCAATTCCGGCGAAATGATACAAATCATGCCGCGTCTGCGTCGTCGCGATGTTTCGGTCACTGAGCGTAAGGTTTCCCGGCTCCCGAAAAAGGAGCTGGATAAGATCACTAATCCGCGCTCTGCCTATGCCGTAATTGAATCACTGGAATCCGACAATGCACTGGTCTTGCTCGACAATCGCAACCAGGTCGTGGGTGTGTTGAGTATGACGCCGGATGAAATGGCGCGCCTGCGTGACAACGATCAAGTCAATCGAATTTACCAGGCGGTTGATCGCACCAATGCAAACGGTGCCATTTTGAAGTACCAGGTGGCAGACATTGCTGCAGCTAAAAACCTGGTGAATTTCCTGAACAATAACGCTTCTAACAGTGCTGGTTTAGTGCGCATGTTAGATGCGTTTGAGGTTAGTGCGAGCGGTACGATCATTTCGGGTGCCGAAGCACTTGATAGCACGGCGAAGGAAACCCTGGAGTCAAGAGGTACCTGGTTCTCCAGAACGGAGCCTGGCGTCGTCACGGATCGAGGGGCGCCAACCGCGATTGGTGTAGAACTCGTAATATCGGTCGCCGAAAAGATCGCGTCCAGAAAGTTTGGCCGCAGGGTCAACGTCGCTGATGGCCGTGGTCCGGTCCGCGTCGTTCGCACGGAATCTGCGCTTCCCGCTGAGATACTGAAGCAGGCGAACGAGGATAGTGCGCGCGGTGAAATTCTTGCGGTTATGCATGATGGGAAAATGTACATCGTCGCAAACCGGATGACCAGTGAGGCGCAGGTTGAAGAAACAATGCTGCACGAAGGTGCGCATTTGGGACAGCGCAGTCTGTTTGGGGATCAAATCAAGCGCGAGCATCAGCGCCTGTGGTCGCAACTGGGCGGCGAGCAGGGTGTGCGTCAATGGGCTGAGCAATTGGGCATTGCCGATCGCATGGAGCCGTATTACGAAACTGCCAGAAAGCTCGGTGCGCAGGGTAAAATGGATGGGCAGCAACGTCGTGGCTATTTGATCGACGAGTTTATTGCGCTTGCTCAGGGTGAAAAAGCGTATCGCACGTTGCCGGAAAAGGTGCGTGACTCCATTCGCGCATTCATTGGCTGGGTGCGCAATGCCATGCGCAAGCTCGGTTTCAGCAATCTTACAAAGTTCAACGACAAAGACTTGGCGCATGTTTTGCGTTCAGTTGACCGCGCTTGGGTGAAGGACGCCAGCCGTGATGCAAAACGCCCACGGTTCATGGTCGCCTGGCACGGCACCCCGCATGAAGTCGACGCGTTCAGTACCGACAATGTGGGCACCGGCGAGGGTAATCAGACGTTTGGCTGGGGTCTGTATTTTGCCAGTCGTCGTGAGATCGGCGCGTGGTATCAGAAGAAACTTGCCAAGCGGGCCGCGTCGTACACTTTGAATGGTGAAGACGTAGGCGCCCTGCATAAGCAGGCCATTCGCCAAGAGCAATATCAGCGCGCTTCGGTCCTGGAAGAAATTCTCCAGGGTAGAACGCCGGAAGAAATTCAAGAGTACGTCAGTGATTACAATGGCTTTAATCAAGCGGCAATCGATTTTGCCAATAGCATTACGCGTGAAAACCTGAAGGGTTTTGATCGTAGCGGCAAGGAAATCAATGCCTACGGCACACTCTATCAAGTCGACCTGGCTCCAAGCGAGAACGAATACTTACTTCTGGATGAGCCGCTAAGCGCGCAGTCTGAACAAGTACGCGCCGCACTTAGCGAATTGGCCTTGGAAGGCGATCCGCTAGGTTCCGATATTTACGCATTGTTGGAAGACCAGGAGGGTTCGGCCAAGGCGGCATCGGAATACCTCAAGACGCTCGGCATTCGCGGTAATAAGTATTTGGATGGGGTGAGCCGCAATCGTACTTATCGTCAGATTCGCGACGAGTTCTTGAATGTCCTCCCTGAAGATGCAGACATGGCCGAGGTCATGGAGATGGTCGAAGCGGGCGAATTTTCTGCAGGCAAAGAGCGCATTCTTCGTGCCCTGGACGCCGATGATTGGCTTGGGTTTGACTACCCTGCGCAGGCCATCACCGCAGCCTTGGCGGACAACATCTCACGATATGACGCTTCACGGGAGCTGATCGACGCCATTCGCGAAGAGCGTACTGGCGGCACGTATAACTACGTGATCTTCGATGGGGCCGACGTTGAGATTACGGCACGATTTGCGCGCAAGCCAAAAACGACTAAAAACCAGAACAGTCGTAATACCACGACCGTGTTTATCGGTCGCGATGCGGATGGTAAAGACATTACCGTCCAATCCGACCACCCGTCGCTAAAAGACAAGAGCAAACTGGCATCAGGGTTCAAACGCCTTTTCTTCAAAGAAGGTTTGCTCGGGGATGAAGCGTTCCAGCGCAGCATCGAAAGCATGGGCATGAAAAATCGCGATGAAATCAACATCGAGTTTTATGTTGCTGACTTCCTGGATAACGTTAAAAAGACGCTCGGCAAGCCGTATGAAAAACTTAGCGATGCTGAAAAGCTCATGCTCAATGCCGCGTTGCAAGGCGATCCGGTCAAATTGGCTCCGGGTCTACGCGCAAGCATCGACCTTATGCGCACTAGCGTCGACATGCTCTCAAGCCGCTTGCAGCAAGCGACACTCGATGAAGTCCGCTATCGCCTGGAGGACCTAAGTCCGAAACGCAAAAACGAAGCACTGGCGGTCATTGCTAAAGCCGTGCGCGGAGAAGAGGTTGCGGAAGAGGAGTGGGCGGCAATTGACCCGATTGTCGGGGCAAAGATTCGTTCATACCTGACGATCGAAGGAAATAAAGGCCATTACCTAAACCGTTCTTACCAGGTTTTTGATGACCCAACCTGGCCGGATAAGGTTGCCAAAGACAGCGCCACGATGGATGCCGCACGTCGGTATATCGAAGTGAGCCTGGACCCGGATGGTGAAATGGATTCGGTTGAGCGCGCCGACCGTGTAGAGGGCCTAATCAACAAGATTCTGCGAGTTGGCGTTGAAACCGGCAGCATGACTGCGTTTATGAATTCGCAGCAGCTCGGGCAGAAAGACTTGAGCATCATCCGCAAGCGAAAGGATATTGCTCCAGAAATTCGTGCGCTAATGGGCGAGTACAAAGACGCCCGTGTGAATTTCGTTCGTACCATGAGCAAGCTCAGTTGGCTGGTAGCAAATCACCATTTCCTAAAAAGCATTCGCGAAGACAACCTGGGCGTATTTCTTTCCAAGAAAGAATCTGGCCGTATGAGCGTTCAGATCACTGCGTCCGACCGAAACACTATGGCACCGCTTGCGGGCCTTTACGCCACGCCAGAATTTGCCCAGGCATTGAAAGACGCCGTTGAGCAAGACCCGTTGTCCGGTTGGTTCCGCTTCTACCTCAAAATCAATAGTTCGGTTAAATACGGTAAAACGGTACTGTCTCCAACCACCAGTGCGCGTAACTTCTACAGCGCCTTTATGTTTGCGTTTGCCAATGGCCATTTCAATTATGGCTATGCGCTGAAAGCCGCTGCGAATACCTGGTCCGACCTTGGGATCGGTAAGAAAAACCAGAATCGTCGCGCTTACTTGGCAAAACTTGCAGAGATGGGTGTGCTGCATGACAACCCGTACGCTGGTGAGTTACGTGCGTTGTTGGACGAAGTGGCCGACATGGACACGCTCAAGGGCAGTAAGCCAGTGCGCATGACCAAGGAGATTTTGAACTTTGCCACCAAGGTGTACCGCGCTGGTGACGATTTCCACAAGATCGTTGGTTTCGAGAATGAAAAGAAATCGCTGATGCGGTCCGGAATTCCCGAAGCACGTGCAGAAGAGTTGGCCGCCGAACGTATTCGTAACGGTTACCCGACTTATTCCATGGTGCCCAAAGCCATTCGCTGGCTGCGTCGGTTCCCATTGGTCGGTACGTTTGTGTCGTTCCCATGGGAAATGATGCGTACAAGCTGGCACCTATTCGGCATCATGAAAGAAGACATCGCCATGGGCCGTACGGCTGCGGCAACTCGCCGTGCTGCCGGACTGGCTTTGGCAGCATCGGCTGCCCAGGCGCTGTCGGCATTGACCATGGCCATGTTCGGTATTGGTGATGACGATGATGAAGCAATCCGCAAAATTGCTCCGGAGTGGCAGCGCAATGCGCAGCTCATGTATCTAGGTTTTGACGATAAGGGTATGCCGGTCTACCTCGACCTGTCGCATCTCGACCCATATACCTATCTGAAAGGGCCGGTCACAGCACTGCTCAACGGCAACAACAAAACGGCTGAAGACAAATTGTCAGACAGCATTAAAACCCTGCTTGACCCATTCCTGGCACCGGAAATTACATTCCAGGCGATTACTGAGGTGTGGAATAACCAAAACGAGTTTGGTCGAAAGATTTACAATGAATATGACGACACCTTCACTCAGACCATGAAACAAGTCGGGTACTTGTTCGGCGTTTATCCGGTAACAGATAAGACCGGGAAACTTATGCCAGGGTTTTTGACAAACCTAGAGCGGACCATGAAGGCCGCCTTGGGTGAGAAGTCGGCTGCCGGGCGCGTATTTGATCTCAGTGACGAAGCGTTATCCTGGGTCGGCTTCCGCTTCACAACCCTGGATATGACCACCGCGTTGAAATTCCGGGCCATGGAATTCAAAGACGCCAAGGCCGAGGCGGGTAGACCGATTCGCAGCGTGCTGACGAACCCCAACATTGGTGGCGCAGACCGTATGGCAAATGCCTATGAGCAATCCCGACTTTTGTGGGAAGGCAACTGGCGAGAAATGATTGCAACCGTTCGCGCCGCAAAAGCCCTTCGACTCTCCGAGCAGGAGATTGCCGAATCGCTACTCTCTGCCAATATGTCAAAGGCGGATGTCGCGCGTTTGCTAAAAGGCGAGATTCCGAAATACGTGCCCAGCTCAACTTCGCTGAAGAATATGCGGAAGCAACTTATTCAGGGATCAGAAAACCGCTCAGAAATGATGCGGGAGTGGATTGCTCGAATGCGAGCACTACAGGTTGAAGTGAAAAATCAGAAGTAGTCTGGCTTTTTATTGGCAAAGAAGTCTTTGTACAAAACCAATGTGGCGCCTGGAATCAATAAAACGTACTCCCACCAGGGGACATTGGTACGGAATGCAAAGGAATTGAGCTGACTACCTTTCCAGATCACTTTGAAGGCGCCGGCCAAGCCGTAAATCGGATAGACAACCAACACCCATATTTTTGGGATGCTAAAGTCGTAAGTTACGTCACCAAAAAACGGCAACCCAGCCAAGTAAACAATGGTGAACAGCACGCTCATCCACGCGTACAAATGAATGAGTTCGAGGGTGAACAGGTATGTTTTTCGCAGAAACACCATTCGACCATCCTACTGTAACGCGGTGGTCGCCAAAAGCACTGCTAACACAGATGCTAACATCTAAATTGAAGACTTATAAAACCCTTTCAAATCAATAGGATAAATATCCTATTCGACTCCCCTACGGGACGCCATTTTTAAGAACCCACATGTTCGCGCATGTGGGTTTTTTTCTGTCTATCTCCCGGAAACTCCTTGTCCCATAAGGGTTTCCGGCGAGTGCCTATCCGGTGATCTTCAAACCTCAATCAACTTTTGGCCACGATGTTATCGTGATTTTTGATAACATTTTGGCTAACATTCGGCTATAGGGGAGCCTAACCCTAGTTCGACTCCTCTATAGGACGCCTAACCCGGATAACAGGAATTGAGGAAATTTATGACCGTGAAGCGAAAAGGTATGTCCGATGCTGAAGTGCGCAAACTCGACGTGCCAGGGCGTCATTACGTGGCGGAGGGATACTTCATTCGCATCAGTCCTAACGGGCGGAAGACATGGCTGCATAAGTTGGGGAAGACCAAGTTCGTGACCCTGGGCAATGTCGACGAATTGGCGACCCTGGCGGCTGCGAAAAGGCGGCGCGACGAATTGCTGGTGACTGGTGAGTTGACCAAAAACGAGCCAACGCCCTTAGACCGAATCAGTTTTGGCGAGGCGGCAGAGCAGTATCTGTCCCTGGCAAAGAATGGCTGGAAGATTCCGGAAGATCGTACGGTGTCAAAAACCGAGCAACGGTGGAACAACATCATTGAGCAGTACATTGTCCCGGTCCTCAAGGATCGACCCGTCCTGTCGTTGACGCCCAGAGATTGTGCTGAGGTGCTGCGCCCGCTGTGGCATGACAAGCATCCGACCGCACTCAAGGCGCGTCAGTACATGGAAAAAGTGATCCTGTCGGTTTCCGCCCAGGCCAATCGGTCCGATAACCCGGCGGCGTCCGCGCTGATGAATGCGATCCTGTCCCCCTACAAGCACAAAGCCGAACACCATCGCGCCCCGGACCCCGACGACCTGCGGAAGTTGCTCAAGGGATTGCGCTATTCGCACGTCTCACATTGGGCAATCCGTTGGCTTGCGGCTTCGGTAACGCGCACGAGCACGGCGCGCTTTGCCCACACCGACCAGGTAAACGATTTGACGCAATCCTGGGATGTGCCGCCGCAGTACACCAAGATGGGAGATTTGTTCCGCGTGCCGCTCACTGACCCAATGAAAGAAATACTGGAGAATGCAGATGAGGGCTGGTTGTTTGCATCGACAAGCGGTAAGCCCATTTCCGACAATGCGCTGTATCAGTTCACACAAAAACGCGGATTGGATTGGACCCCGCACGGTATCCGAAGCACGTTCCGCACCTGGGCGCAGGACCAGGGGATTGAATGGAAAATTGCTGAGGTGTGCATTGACCACCGCAAACGCAACGACGAAGTGGAGTCCCCCTATGCGCGCTCAGACATGTTGGAGCTGCGACGCCCCATCATGGAGAAATGGGCAAATGAAGTGATGCGCTAACCCGCGACTTTTTTCCAATAATTCCGCACTTTTCTCGCATCCCAGCGCAATGACTTTCCAAAGTTGGCAGGCTTTGGAAAGCTCGGCTTTTCCTTCTGCCATTCTCGAATCGTCTTCTCGGTAACCTGGAAGTATGCGGCGACTTGCTGAATGGTCGCCGGACCGTCTGTAGGGAGGGCGTCTTTCGGCGCTGTGATCGTCTGCATCATCTGCAGCAGACTACGCACTTCCGTCAGGTTTGGTTGGTCTTCAAGGATGACTTTCTCGTTCACGGGGCATTCCTTTTCATCGCATCGAGCAACAGGTCCTGGACCTCGCGCTTGGATTCGCGGCGGGCCATCACCAGTTCGTCGACGGTATCGCGGGCGATGATGTGGTAGATAAAAACAGGGCGGTCGTGCCCGGCTTGTGCCTGGCGCGTTGGGCCGATGCGCTCAACAATTTGTTGAAATTCTTCCAAGTTCCACCAATGGCCAAAGAACGCCAGGATGTTGCCGCCATCCTGGAGGTTGAGGCCATGCCCGGCGGAAGCAGGGTGGGCAAACAGCAATGGGATTTTTCCAGCGTTCCAGTCGTCGATGGTCTGCGGGTCTTTGTCGAGCACACGACCTTTGGGAAACGCCTTCTGTAGTCGGGCCAGGTCGGATTTGAAATGGTAGGACACCAAAACCGGCATCCCGGCGGCTTCTTCAATCACTTCTTCCAGGGCCTGTAGCTTGGCGTCATGCACCTCTTCATACGCCGAGGCCGCTTCGTCGACATACACAGCGCCATTGGCAATTTGCAAACACTTAATTGTGCGTGACGCTGCGTTAAACGCTTCAATGTCATTGTCCTGGAAGGACATAAACATCTCGCGTTCCATGTCGTTGTACAGCTTGCGCACAGCGTCAGGCAGGTCGACTTCAATGGTGGTGACAATCGGTTCACGAATATCAAACCAATCTCGCGCATCTAAAGACAAGCACAAATCGCGCAGTCGGTTCTCAATTTCACCGCGCGCATGAGGGTAGGGTTCGAGCTTCACTGCATGGGGGTCGGCGCCGACACGTTCAGAGCGAAACCAACGGTCGGTAAACCCACGAAACGACCGACCCAAACGTTCGCCTCGATCAAGAAACCAGGCTTGCCCCCACAAGTCGATCAGGCCGTTGGGGCTGGGTGTTCCGGTCAATTCAATGAAGCGTGTGGCATGCGCATGTGCCACTTTGCCCAATGCCTGGGCGCGCTTGCCGCCCTGGCGTAAACGAAAACCTTTGAGCTTGGTGGATTCGTCGGCCACGATCTTCTTGAACGGCCAGCGAGTGCCAAAATGCTCTACCAGTTTGGGTAGGTTTTCATAATTGGTGGTGTACACCGGCGCGTCTTTCTTTAGTGCAGCAGCGCGTTGCGCAGGCGTGCCGACAATTGGAACAATTTCCACGTCAGATAAGTGCGCCCACTTTTTCGCTTCGCTGGGCCAGGTTGATTGCGCAACACGCAACGGCGCAACCACAAGCGCCGGTCCGGGTTCAACCAATTCCAATGCGCTCAATGCCGTAAGCGTCGCGGTGGTTTTACCCATTCCCATTCCTGCCCAAATGCCACAACGCGGATGATCAAGAATGTGCTCGATGATCTGCGTCTGGTAGGGGCGCGGGACAAAGGTTTGGCGAGCGGTCATGAGTAAGTCTTTCCCCCTAGTGCCAATGAGTCTGCCCAGGTTTCGCAATTGACTGCAGGTCGATGCTGCAATTCACGCAGCAGGATGTCGGAATCCAGTCGCTTGCTAGTCTTTAGTTTGAAAAACCACTGGTACTGAGGGTGTCGCACGGCAAACAAGCGTGTGAATAAGGCGACGAAATCATTGTTGATTTTGAAGTCGTCGCCTTGTGTCACCACGCTGGTTTCCCAGCGAATACGATTGGCCACCAGCCATCCGCTCAACCGAGTTTTGCCACGTTCAATCGCTTCAAAACAAAAGCGTTCAAACAGCGCGTAAAACTCTGGGTTGGCGCGGTGCCATTGCAACCAGCGTTTGCCAATGTCGCTTTCGCTCATCAACCGATAAAAACGCGGCTCATCGATCGATTTGATTACCGGCTTCATTGGTTCTTTTTCCAGAATTCAACAAACGCCGCCGTGCCAAATGCTGCAAACACAAACACGCTTGCCAGGGCGATTGAGGCTAAATAAAACGGCGTAATCGACAGGTGCCATAAAAACAAAGCGCTGTCTTTCATAGTGCGCTTAATCGCCGCAGTGCTCATGCGTCGACCCCCATGGCCAAGGTCAGCATGGCCGCCGCAAATGCAGCGATTGCAAGCAATGCGAAAATGGCGCCGGTGCTGTCGCGCTTGGATTGATCTACCAAAGGCAGGTCCTCATGCGCAGGCGGAGTAGGATCGGCAGCAAGTGGATTGACCACGCTGAGCATGGGCGATTCGTTTGCAGCAGTCTTGCTTGCGGCTTTCTTTACCGCTTTCTTCACCGCGTCCTTGCGCTTTTTGATGTTCACAGGTTCGCTCAGTGCGCGCTCCAAGCTCCAGCCTTTGCGCAGGCGTGCGTACACCGTGCCTGGCGGAAGGTTCGCGTCGCGTGCGGCTTGTGCGATGTTTTCAATCTTTTTGGCTTTAGATGCTTTGGCCATTTCACTTCTCCTTGGGGTGGTCTAACAACGCCTCGACGGCGTTGAGGGAATCAATTACGGCGATGCGTTGGCCCATGGCGCGCATGCGGTCGTGTTCACGTACCTGATGGGGTTCCGGGGTTTTGCCGGGGGCCTTTAGCTCGACCCATACGGTCAGGTCAGGCAGCATGACCAGGCGATCCGGCGCGCCACGGCGGCCGACCCAGCGCACTTTGCGCACTTCGCCGCCCATGGCTTTCACGCGTTGCACCAGGTATTGCTCGATGTCGCGCTCTCTCATGCCGCTGCCCCAATCTCTGTGAGGACGGAGTGGGCTTCTTGGATGTACCAGTCATAATCAATGTCGTCCGGCAGCGTGTCTGGCAGCTCCATCAAGGGGCGGGCGCCTTCACTGCGCGGTACGGTGTAGCCATTGATCTTGTAGGTCAGGGGACCATCCACACCATGGGCGTAGTACCAGCGGATTGCTTTGCCCAGGAACTGGCCTGCCTGGTCAACGGCACCTCCTTTCACAGTGCGGATGGTCACAAACTTGCGAATGTCGTCGCAGTTGCGCACGGTCTGCGCAATGTCTTGGCCAAACTTGAGCTTGGCCAAGATGGCATCGGTCACAATTTCATTGACGGGGTTTTTCTGCAATGCGGCAGGGGTGTATGCACCTTTGACTTTGTAACCCTGGTCTTTGATTGCGATGTAGTTACTAACATCGCGTGAGTACAAGGCGGTGTAGTGCGTCTCTTCGGTTTCAAAGCCGGTGCGCATCTCCCATTCCCAGATGATGAAATCCATCATTGCGCGCAGATTGCGCGGGCACTTGATCACAATGCCGTCGGTGTTCGCGCTGACCACCGGGATGCCTTCGCTTTCCAGCATCTCGATCAGCATCAGCAGCGACAGTTGCCCGGTAAGCGTGGTTTGAATCAGCAGCTCGGGCGAATACAGCACCGAATAGGGCGAGCCGAATTTGCCAAACGATCCGTTAATGGTGATCTTGAGGCTATCGGCCGTTACCTTGTCGCCGTTGCGCTTGGCTTCCAAACGTTTGCGCACAATGTCGCGGTAGACATTGGTGAAGTGATCTCCCATCTGCGCGGGCTTTAATCCACAGTTGAGAATGATGGAGGGGTAATAACTGGCCACGTCACGATCAACCAGGATGTACTCATCGTCGCTCACATGCGCTGCGCGCTTCTCGGTGGAATGCAAACCACCAATGCCCATCTGATACGTGCTGTTGCCGATGGTGACTTTGAGGTCGCTGATCTCTTTCGGTTTTTTGACGCTGCCTGAATCGTTAGTCATGAAGGTGGTCTGACGAATCACCTCCAGGGCGCGTTGCGGCGGCTCGGTTTGAAACCAGATGAAGTGCGGGACTTCATAATGAAAGGCATGGCCGCCTTTGATCACGGGCTTGCGCAGCTTGTTGTTGAGCAGCAGCTCGACTTCGCTGCGGATCACCGCTTCAGCAATTTGCGCATCGGATTTGCTGCGCAGGTCCATGCGGTATTTCTCGCCCAGTTGTTCACGCAGTTGGATTTGCGGAAGCAGGGTTTCGTAAAGCAAAGCCGTGGTGTGTAAATCGTTTTCGCAATATGTCTTTAATTGCTCACGATCTTCGGCACTGATGTCGGCGTCCGGATCAATCGGCAAATCCTGTAGCTTAGGGGCGTGCATGCGACCGCCGTAAATCTTGAGGCTGGCCATACCAGGGGCGACTTCGATCAAGTCGATGTGGTCACACTCGATGGGATCAATCCCCAGGGTCCAATACTTCAGGTTGTTGAGGATGATGCGATCGGAGTAAGACTTGATCTTCTCGCAATCGGCGCCTTGTACGGCCAGGCTCAGTAACGGTAGGTCAAAGTTGTTGCCGTTAAAGCTCACCAGGGTGAAGGCGCGCAGCACTTTCAGCACACGCTCTGCATCCAGGGGATGCCCTGGAAACATCTCGAAATGCAGGATGTTTTTGGTGACGATGTTGAGAAACGACACCAGGAAGTAATTGCGGTACACCTCGATGTCGTAGGCCAGGACCGGCTTGCTCATGCGGCACGTCTCCGCGCGCTTTCAAACCGCGCTTCGCGCGCTGCCGTCGCCGCCACAACTAAACGTGCGTCGTCGGCGCTGTATCCTTTGTCGTCATCCGGTAAGCAGGCATTGCCGCAAACGCGTGCGCCACGCCCATCAAATTCCATACCGGGCTTGCCGCACTGGGGGCACACGCAAAACATGTAGGAAATGTCCCAGCCCACTTCGCTGCCGTTGTACGGTTCAATCAACCAGGTGGTGTCAAACAGGTTGCGGCCACTGGAGAGTTTGACCCCATCGGCAAAGTCGTTGCCGTGGTGGTGCAAGTACGGGTCACCGCAGCGAAAGGTCGCCGCCTTTTGGGTGGCGCGACACAGGTCGTGGAGCTTGTCTTCTTCCTCTTTGCTCGGTGCGTCGGCCTTAATCTCTACCCACAGTCCATTGCGCACGGCGGGTAAATAAAAGTCGGGTAAATACCAGCCATGGCGAGTGTCATAGCCGTTGGGTTCGTATTCGTATGCGATACCCAGGGTGTCAAAAAACACGGCCCAGCGCGCTTCCAAGCGGGAACGAAAGCGATAGCCGTTGTAGCGCGTTTCAATCGGTTGAATCGTAGGTTCTGGCATAACGATCTAATGTCTCTAGGGCGTGCAGTAAACGAATGCGGTCCACTTCCGCCTCGAAGTTGCTGGGGTTGCGGTCCAGTAACTTCGAGGCATGGCGGAGCCGAGCCTGTAGTGATTTGCGATAGCCGGTAAGCGTGGGCGATTTACGCAACATGCTTCTTGGCAACAAACAGCGCGCAGTAATCCACCGCGCTGACGATGGGGCGTACGCTGTGCCCTTCGTTTTCACGGTTGGCGCTGACAATCGGCGGGTTGAAGTAACAATGCCCGAGACCATCACGCGCACCGCCGCCCTGGTAATAGGCGCATTCCAAGCAAATGCCCTTACCCATCACACCAGTCCTGCCAACAGTTCGTCGTCTGAAATTGCTTCAAACTCATCTTCATTGGCGGCAGCGCCACCAGAGAAGGCTTCACCATCGCGCAGGAATTGCACGCCGCGCAAGGTGGCGTTGATGCGCTTGCCGTAGTTGTTGTCTTGTGCCCAAAGCTCAATGCTGGCAATGACGTAGCAGCCGGCATAGGGCTTACCGTCGGCCAACACCAAGGGGGTGGTGTCACGATCCACGACCGAGGGGCGGGTCTTGTTGCGTGCATTGACAAACACGTTGCCGGCAAAGCCCGCGTAGTTCGCTTTGATGTCACCGTCGTGCAGCGGCAGCTTGTCCTTCAGGGTCAGTTCTTTCTTGATCTGATCCCACTTTGCGCCCCACTTTTCTTTACCCACAACATCGGTTGCTTTCGCCAGCTCATCGACAGAGGCGTGATCAGGTTCCATGATGAAGCTCGCAGAAAAGGCGGCGTTGTCGTCACCGTTAAACGAGCGCGCTTCAAACAATTGCGGAAACGCAAGGCGGACATTGGTCAATTTGACTTTCATAAAAATCTCCTAACAGAGGGGGTTACGCGACAGCATCGAAATCACTGTCAATTTGGAGCGCAGGACGTTTGTCATGCACAGGCGCAACCGACGGCTTGCCATCGGATTGCGTAATCAGGGCTTGTAAGGCGGTCCACTGACGCGGACCCAGTTCGCCAGACTTACTGAGCTTTTCGGCCGCAGTCGGGCTGATCAGCGCGTAGTTGTACATTTGCTCGTGCTTGAGCCTGGCCTTCTTCAGCGCATCGGCCACGTCGTCTTCGTTGGTCCACTTGCGGGCACCACGACGGCCTTCCACCAACTTGTAGCCACGAATGCTTTGCCCGTTGAGTAGGCGGCGTTCGATTTCTGCACGGATGGCTTTGCACCAGGCTTCGATCATGTCCACCTGATCCATGGCATGCGCCAGGTGGTCGGCGTCGGTCTCGGCGTTGGGTTCGGGCAGCGCCTCAAACTCATCTTCAATGAGCTGACTGAGGGCTGGACAGGTGGCCTTGGCTTTGCACCAGCGGCATTGCTTTTCACCAGGGTTCAGTTCCGTACTGGTGAGGGTGCGTTGCGCAGCCGCATGGGCTTCTGCAGCAAACTCATTCAGCTCCTGGACACTGAGGTCCCATTCGCTGATGTGATTCAGGCGCGGCTGGTGAATGACCATGCGCACGCGATGAAACTCACCGAGCATGCCGAAGTCATTCAATGCGCCCAGGGCATAGAGCTGAAGTTGTTCGTTTTCCGGGGCATACACCCGCACACCACGGCCATATTTCAGGTCATGCACTTGCAGCTCATCCCCGACGATGGCGATGGCGTCACTGGTGCCAAACGATTCCGGTATGCCGATGGCGTCGGAGAAATTGACCCGCTGCTCGACAAACACTTGATGGCCGTCGGTGTACTCCTCCAGGCTGTCGAGGTAGGTTTGCACGTGACTGACCATCTCGTCGTCGACCACAAACTCACGCTCGCCCACGGGGATGGTGCGACCGAAATAGGCCGAGGCGGGATTCCTTTCGGTCAAGGCGACGGCGGCAATCTCATGGGCGGCGGTGCCTTCGTCGGCAAACGCACTGGAGGTGTCTGGAAAATCGGCTTCCAGGGCGACGCTACCGGGGCAGTGCATCCAGCGATGGGCACCACTCGGGGACAACTTTGCGTGCGCCTGCATCCTTACGCCTCCGCCAGCACTTTGCGACCGGCATCCATGAAGGCGCTGTACTGCTCAGCTTTGAGTTCCGGTGCGGTGCTCACGCCGAATTGGCCCAAGAGGCGGACCGCCGCATCGCGACCGCCTTTCTTCACAATGTCCAAAATCAGCACGCGCACGTCGTCGGCGCTGAGGTTGGTTGCAGGTTCCGTAGCCGGGGTGGGTGCGGACGCCGCGGCCGGGGCAGGGGCGGCTTCGGCTGGTTCCACTTCAATGGCCTTGGCCTCGCGGTAGGCGTGTGCCTGGACATCCACTTCCTGGCTGTAGGCTTTTTGCATGATCTGAATCAGCGAGCTGATGTTCTGGTTCAGTTCTTGGAGTTGGGTTTCAAGCATGGGATCTCTCCTGACGGGTTTTGTGGGTCCAGGCGATGCGGGCCATGGCGAGCAAGGCATCGACCGGATGGGAGCTGAGGACGGGGGTGACCACGCCGTGCAGGCGGACGGCATAGGCACGGCCAGGGACCAGGGGCTGCACGCTCATGCGCAAAACCCTGTTGTGAAATGCGGGCTTAGGAGAGCAAAACGGGACGTTTTCATGCGCTTTTCCTGTTGTGTTGTACAAGATAAGGCGCACTCTAGCAGCACAATGTTGTGTTGTGCAACTGTTTAGTTGTGAAAAATGCGAAAAAAAACGTCCTATGTAGGACGTTTCTCAAAAAAGAGGGTGCGGGGCGGCCGATTTCGGCCCGGAATGCGACTTAGAACAGCGGCTCGTCGGGGTATTCGGCGCTCAGCTCATCGAGCGCGTCGCTGTCGCTGATTGGATCGTCGTTGAAGTCTTGAAACACGCTTTCACGGCGCAGCAGGTCCTTGGCGGCCTCATCTGCAGAAGACACCACGACCAGGGTGACGCGCAGGACCTCGGCATCTCGCGCCAGGCGATTGAGCGCTCTGCGGACTTGTTCGGTTTCCATGACCCGTGTGTCTTCGCAGACCAAATACAGCAGGCACGCACGACGATGGCCTTCCTGCAGGGAAAGCAGCATCAGGTTCAGCAGGTCGTTGCTGAGCGGGCGAGCATCCAGCAGGGGCGGCTGATCGCTATAGGAACGACGCAGCACCGGCGCCCGCTTCAAGGTGGCCACAAAATGCTCGGAAACGTAGTCATAGACGCGGCGAGCGCCGTTGACGTCGATCGCTTCTTGGGTGGCGGCATCGGGCACATGATTGCGCACCAGCTCCAGTGCAGCGTCATGCGCGGTGACCCATCGCATCATCCGGCTGCGGTGTTCTGTGCGCAGCCGATCGCTTTCGCGACGCTGCGGCGTGCCGCTGCCTACGTTGTCGCGGTCGATCTTGCGAAACGCTGCATCCACCGGGGAGAGGGGAATGCGCTCTTCTTCAACCGCGCGCGCCAGCTCCGAGCCTTTGCCGAGCACGGCCAGGACTTCGGGGATGCGGCGCTTGGGAATGTAGCCCCGTGCCTTCCACAAGCTAATGGCTTGCTGGGTCACGTTGAGCTGCTCGGCCAACTGCTCCTGGGTCATTTCGATCCGTTGTAGATCGCCCTCCAAGATCAGGGCCAAGTCGGCGATCGCGTCAGACTCCGACATAAATGAAAACCTCCAGTGAAACCGTTTATTTTGTCTGTCAACCTGTTGTTGTAACAGTTTGTAACAACAGCATTCCTACGCTATCACAACTGTTTTGTTGTGTAAACATCAAAAAAGTCAGCGTTTTGGGGGGTTCCCTACTTGTATTTTGTTGTACAACTAAATACGATCGGCCAATTCCCATGGAGGTTGTGATGACATCAACAAAAACCGGCATTGAAGAAGCCGTACTGGCGGCAGGAAGCCAATCCAATCTCGCCCGACGTTTGGGCGTCTCTCAGCAATTCATCTCCACCTGCCTGCGCCGCGGCTACGTGCCCACGCGCCGAGCGGTGGAAATCGAAGCCCAATTCGGCGTGCCGCGCAAACGCCTGCTCAACCCACGCCTGGTGGACCTGGTGGACTTGGGGACCTGCGGATGAACGCAGTGTCCAAGCTCAATCCGCACTTAAAAGACATTCACGCCCCCAGCGCCCTGCGCAATTTGCAGGGTTGGCTCATCTGGCGATACGAAGAGGACGAGTCGCAAGAAAAACCCCGCAAGGTGCCGTATTACACGGCTGGCGGTCGTCGCCATGGCGTCCAGGGTGGGGCGGAGGACCGCTCTCAGCTCACCACGTTTGAAGCCGCCAAGTCGGCCGCCGCCCGGCGCGGGTTCGATGGGGTCGGGTTCGCGTTGCTCCCCGAGTGGGGCCTGGTCGCCTTGGATTTCGACAATTGCATCGACGCCCAGGGCCTGCACCCCACCGTACAAACCTTGGTCGCCGGCACCTACGCTGAGTATTCCCCCTCGGGCCAGGGCGTCCGCGCGTTCATGCGCGGGCATTTGGCCAATCGCAAATCGCAAGACCCGCCGTTTGGGTTTGAGACGTTTTCCGACAAGGGCTATGTGACCCTGACCGGCAACACCCTGGACTTGACCGAAATGCTCGGCGCGCACGACACCATCCTCGATCTCAGCGAAGAGGTGCGGGCGTATTACCTGGAGCGATTCGGCGCCGAGCGTGCGTTCAGTGATCCGTTAGACGCGCAGCCCATGGGCTTGACCGACGCCCAGCTCCACGACGCCTTGGACGTACTCGATCCCGACATGGAGCACGATGCCTGGTTGCATGTCGGCATGGCCCTGCACCATGAGACCCAGGGCCAGGGTTTCACGTACTGGAACACCTGGTCCAAGCGCGGCAGCAAATACCCCGGCGAAGCCGTCTTGCACAGTCGCTGGAACTCCTTTGGCCGTGCCACCGGCCGCGTGGTCACGGCCCGTACTCTGGTGCAAATGGCCGCCCGCAATGGCGCCCACATCGGCACCGTCATCTCTTTGGATGAGTTTGAAAACCTCGACGCGCAGACCCGTGAGGAGTCCCCCATGCCCGGAGCGCCGCACGACCCTGTGGCCCAGGCCGCGTTACCTTCCAGCACACCGGACCTAACCCGTGCCGCCAACGATTTACGCTACCAGCCCGTCCCGGCGGCACAATTCAGTCAGGGCACACCGCCGTCGTGGATTGTGAAGGGCCTTGTGCCCAAGGCCGAGTTGCTGGTCCTGTTCGGGGAGTCTGGCTCGGGTAAATCCTTCTTGGCCCTGGACCTGGCGTTCAGCATTGCCCGCGGCACGCCTTGGCGCGACCACCGGGTCAAACAAGGCCGCGTGGTCTACCTCGCCGCCGAAGGCGGGGGCGGCTTTCGCAAACGCCTCAGCGCCTATGCCTTGCACCATGGCATCGACCTCCAGGGCGTACCGCTGGATGTCATTCACGCCACCCCAAATTTCCTTGAAAAGAAAGACGCGCTCGATGTGGCCAAGGCCATTGCCCACACCGGCAAAGCCTCGGTGGTCGTGGTCGACACCTTTGCCCAGGTCATGCCTGGCGCCAATGAAAACGCCGGCGAGCACGTCGGCCAGGCGCTGGCGCACTGTCGCGGGATCCACATTGCCACCGGCGCCTTAGTGATCCTCGTGCATCACGCCGGCAAGGACGCCAGCAAAGGCGCGCGCGGCTGGTCGGGCTTACGCGCAGCGGCCGATGCTGAGCTGGAGGTCATTCGCACCAAAGAGGGCGATCGCTACTTCCGCGTCTCCAAGCAAAAGGACGGCGAAGACGGCTTGGCCTATGGCTTCAAGCTCGACGTCGTGGCCGTGGGCACGGACGAAGACGGCGATGTCATCGATTCCTGCGTGGCGGTGGAGTCCGACGTACCGCGCAGCCAGGGCACGGTGAAAAAGCGCAAGCTCGGGGCCAATGAGCAATTGGCGATGGACGTGATCGTGCAGACCGTCCCGACCGACGGCGCCGGCATTGCGCTGACCTACCTCGTCGACACCCTGGTGGACCGCATGGATGCGCCAGCCGAAGGCGGGCGGGATACCCGCAAGCAACGCGCTCAGCGCGCATTGAAAAAGGTTTTGGACATGGACGATGCCGCGTTCTACCAGGACGGTGAGCACGTCAAGGTCCTGGCATGAGCACGACGATTGAAAACAACACACCCCAAGGAGCACGACGATGGCAAAACCCAAAACCCTTTGGCTTGAGATTGAGGTCCCGGAATGGGCGCAGTGGATGGCGCAGGATGCCGATGGCGAGTGGATGTTTTATGAAGAGCGTCCCACCCCAACCGGCACCTACCATCCTGAAGAGGGCGTCCCGTCCCATTGGCAATCGGATGGTGTCAGTGTCGAGATTGCGTTTGGCCCGAAGCCGCGTGATTGGACCCGTGAGCTGTGGTCTGTCTACTGAGACCAGGGTTTGGGGAGTCGAATGAAGCCGTTAAGCCGTGAGGCCCTTGCGCTGCTGCGCCACCAGGCACACGACCCGGCGCTCAATCCCTTGGGCTTGTCCTGGTCGGTGATTTACCGACGCGTCCAGGTGCTGCACTGGTCCGTTGAGAAGGCGTTTGCAACACCGCAGATGAGTCGAAGTGAGGCTGCCAGGATCGCGGCAAAGAATCCCTATTGGCGCAATTTCACGCTCAAAACCGGATCAAAAAACGGTGGGTGAAGGGGCCGTGACGGGGGTGAAAAACCGATGGCAGGGGGCGCATTGCTCTTTGCAAAGTTTTGCAAGTTTGCACTTTTTTGCGGGTTCAGATGTGCAACGTGCAACACGGTGCAACGTGGTGCAACTTGTTGCACGTTGCGCAAGGCGTCGATCTGCAACGCGCTGCAACACGGGTCTATAGACCGTGTTGCACGTTGCAGCGATGCGGGGTGTTTTCAGTGCTGAATCTGCAATTTTTTGCAAACCTGGAAGAGAAACGCTCAACGACAAAAACCCTGCAATTTTTTGCAAAAAGCACAACCAAAGGAGGCCACCATGGCTGGAAAAATGAGGACCGATCCCGAGACTGGATTGACCGACCGTGAAGAGAAATTTTGCCAAGAGATGGTGCTGCATTCGAGTATGACCAAAGCCTATCGCGCATCCTACAGCACCGAGAACATGAAGGACGTGTCGGTGCGCAGTGCCGCGCATCGGGTGACCAAACGCCCCCTAGTGGAAAAGCGCATTGCCCAGCTCAAAGCGGAAATGGCCGAGCGGTATGAGGTCACCCAAGAGTCGTTACTGGCCGAGCTGGAAGAGGCCCGGCAAATGGCCCTGCGCGCCAAGCAATCCTCCTCGGCCGTTGCGGCGACCATGGGAAAGGCCCGCCTGGTGGGTATGGACAAACAGATCATGAGCAATGATCCGGAAAACCCGCTGCCCAGTCTGATTCAGATTGAGGTCGTGCGTCCATGAGTAAGCTCAAGTGGCAGCTTACGGAAAAGTTTGAGCCGTTTCTACAACCCAATCGCTACAAGGTCGCCTATGGCGGTCGTGGCTCCGGTAAATCCTGGTCGGTCGCGCAGCTCCTGGTGACGAAGGCGTTCCAGGAGCGCACACGGGTCCTGTGTGCCCGCGAAATCCAGCGCAGTATCGAAGACTCGGTGATCCAGTTGTTGGCCGATACCATCGAGCGCATGGGCTTGCAGGCGTTCTTTGAGGTGCAAAAGACACAAATCCTGGGTAAAAACGGATCGCGCTTTTTCTTCGCCGGTTTGAAATCCAATGTCACCAAGATCAAGTCGTTTGAAGGCATCGACATTGTGTGGGTCGAAGAGGCCGAGAGTGTGACCAACGCGTCCTGGGATACCTTGGTGCCAACGATCCGCAAACAAGGCTCCGAGATTTGGGTGACGTTCAATCCTATGGATGAGTTCGATGCCACCTACCAGCGCTTTGTGCTGACGCCGCCGCCGGATGCCTATGTGGTCAAGGTCAATTGGTCCGACAACCCCTGGTTCCCCAAAGAGCTGGAGCGTGAGCGGGTGCATCTGCAAACCACCAACCCGGATTTGTATGAGCACATCTGGGAGGGCAATCCGTTTGCCAACAAAGACGGCGCGTACTACGTGAAGTATGTCAACTTGCAGCAGGTTACCTCGGTGCCGATCGAGAAGGGCCTGGTGGTGCATAGCGCCTGGGACTTAGGCGTTTCCGATGCCACCGCCATCTGGATGTTCCAGGTGCATGGCAGCCGTGAGATTCGGTTTGTGGATTACTACGAAGCCACCGGCGAGGGCTTGCAGCATTACGTGCAATGGCTCCATGCCTGGCGCGCAGAGCACGGTGCCATCTTCGGTCGGCACATTGCGCCACACGACATCCGCGTGCGCGAGCTAGGCTCGGGCCAGTCGCGCCTGGAGACCGCTCGCAACCTGGGCATTGAGTTCGACATCGCGCCGTCGTTGCCGCTTGCAGATGGCATTGAGCAAGTGCGCAACCTGCTGCCGAATGCCTGGTTCGATGAAGGGCGTTGCAGTCAGGGCCTGCGCATGCTGCGCAATTACCGCAAGGAATGGGACGACGCCCGGCAGGCGTACAAGTCACGCCCTGTGCATGACGCCACCAGCCATGCGGCCGATGCCATGCGCTATTGCGCCATCAGCTCCCACCTCTGGGGCGCCATTGGTGGTCTTGGGGCAGCGGGGGTCACACCACAACGCGCACGCGTCTTCACGGCCGCAGGCGATTCACTGATTGGGTACTGACATGGGACGCAAAGCACGCATCAATCAATACATCGAAGAGCTGATCCTGGAATGGGCAACTTGGAATTGCCGCATGCTGGAGCAGAGTTGCATCGGCTTTCCCAAGATGACGGCTGAGTCCCGAATGCGCGACGGCATGTTGGGCAATGGGGGCAGCGGCGGTAGCCGGGCGCCCGAGGTCATGATGCCGCGACGCTTGGCCACCGTGGACTTAGCCATTCGCCGGATGCCTGCGCCGTGTCGCGTGGCGCTGGAGGTGCGTTACTGCCAGGCATGGGATGCAGATAAGAAACCGAGCGGTGCGTTTTGGCGCAACCTCAATGATGCGCACGTGTGGATTGAAGCCGCGTTGTCGTTGGCGCGCGGGTGAAGAAAAAAGGCGCGGATTTTTTCAAACAGGGCCGGGGGGTGTTGCGACCCCCATGCACACCCCAAGCGCGCTGTGGGTGTGTGGGAATAGGGGGAAAAATAGCGCGGGTAAACTTTTCAAACCTACAACCAAAAGGTTGTAGCAACGTGTTGATTTTAAAAGGAAAATGCTTGACTTTGCGCCCCGTTTCAGGTAAGGTCCGCGCTATCTTGGGAGTTTTGCCCGTACCGACTTTTGAAGTGCATGATCTCCTCCAGCTTAACCCGCCCACCGGCGGGTTTTTTTATGCCCAATACCTTTCCGCAGACTTCTCATTTAAGACGGTACGCTTTGACGGAAAGTGCGGGCGCCCTATGCAAAGAGCCGCATGAACCCAGCCATTCCCATCAACGCCGCTGAATTGATCGACCTGGATCAAGCACGCCTGGAAGCCGAGCGTGTTGCTGCCGAGAAAATGGCCGAGCTGGGTGCGTCTCTGCAAGCGCAAGCCGAAGACTTGAGTAAATGGCGAGACGGTATTGAAAACCGTTGGCTGGAAGATTTGCGTCAGTTCAACGGGCAATACGACGTTGCGACCCTGACCAATCTGAAGAAGGCCGGTAAGTCCTCGGTGTTTGTGAACATCACGCGGCCGATGATCAACAGCTCAGAAGCACGCCTGGCGGACATTCTGTTTCCCACCGACGATCGCAATTGGGACATCAGCCCAACGCCGGTGCCGGACATCCCCAACTGGGATGAAAACGAAGACCCGATTGGTATGACCCCAGAAGGCAATCCGATTCAAAAGCGGGATTTTGCCAAGGGCGTTAAAGATGAGTTGATGCGCGAAGCGCGCAAACGCGCCGATGCCATGCGCGAAGAGATGGATGATCAATTGGCCGAAGCCAAGTGGGCGTCGACCTGTCGTGATGCGATTCACGATGCGTGTTTGTACGGCACGGCCATTATCAAGGGTCCGGTCATTCGCGGTCGTGTGCGCAAGCGCTGGGGCAAGATGGATGACCCGGCTACGGGGCAAACGGTGCGTGTACTGGAAATGACGCGCGACATGCGTCCGTGGGCCGAGCGCGTTGATCCGTGGGATTTCTTTCCCGACATGAGCGCACGACGCATGAGCGAGGCGGAGTTTGTATTCCAGCGCCATGTGATGAGCCGCAAGGAATTACGCGACCTGGCCAAGCAGCCAGGGTTTTTCAGCGCGCAGATCAATCGCGTGCTGATGAACGAGAAGGATCGCGAGCAAACCGCAACGCACCTGGCCGAGATGCGCCGTATCAGTGGCCTGGAAGAGGTTGGGCGCTATCGCTATGAGGTGTGGGAGTACCACGGTCCGATCGACAAAGACGACTTGGAAGCCTGTGGCGCCGAGGTGGATCACGATGACCACCTGACCGAAGTGAACGGCGTGGTGTGGTTTTGTGATGGCGAGGTGATTTACGCCGAAATCAATCCCATGGACACCGGCGATTTGCCCTACAGCGTGTTCAATTGGGAGCAAGACGACTCCAGTATTTTTGGTTACGGACTGCCGTATTTGTTGCGCAATTCACAGTCGGTAATCAATGGCGCATGGCGCATGGCGATGGACAACGCCGGTCGTACGGCCATTCCGGAAACGGTGGTGAACGATGCGGTGATCGAGCCGGTAGACGGCGAGTGGGTGTCCAAGCCGGGTAAGTATTGGCGGGTGAAGACGCCGGGCGTGAATGTCTCGCAGGCGTTTGCGAAGTATGAAACCAACAGCCATTTGAACGAACTGTTGGGGATCTTCAATCAGGCGCTGCAGATGGCGCGTGAGGAGTCCGGGATTCCGGCAGTGGCGCAAGGTGAGGTGGGACCCACCCCGGTGCAAACGGCCACGGGCATGTCGATGCTGATGAACCAGGCCAACACGCTGTTGCGGCGTGCGGTGAAGAACTGGGACGACGACATTACCAAGCCGTTTATCCATCGCTTGTACGACTGGAACATGCAGTTTTCCGACAAGGAAGAGGTCAAGGGTGACTTTGAGATTGTTGCCCGCGGCAGCTCAGCGCTGTTGGTGAAAGAGGTGCAGCAGCAAAACATGATGAATTTGGTGGGCCTGGCGCAGAACCCGAACTTTGCGCACATGGTCGATTTCACCAAGCTGTTTAAGAAAGTCATTTCGTCGATGCAGATTGATTCCACGGAATTCATGTACACCGACGAAGAGATTCAACAAAAGATCGATGAGATGGCGCAGATGCAGCAGGCGCCGGTAGACCCCTTGGCGGAAGCCCGTTTGCAATTGGATGCGCAAAACGCACAAGCGCAACAGGCATTGCGTAAGCAAGAGATTGAGATCAAGGGGCAATTGCGTGCCGCGGAACTCACGCAAGAGCGTGAGTTGGCCCTGGCGAAGTTGACCACCCAAGAGAACACTAACGCTGCGGCCATTACACAACGCTTGCAAGGCGACAAAGCGCGCCAGGGCGTGGCAATGATGCGTGAAAACAATAAGCGCTTAGAGATGCAGCTCAAGCGTCGCTTAGGGAGCGGCATTTGAAGCTGGATGTGAAGTCGTCGGAATGGCGCACTGTTGTGAAATGGGCCGACGAGCAGATTGAGGTGCAGCGTGATTTGTTGGAAGACAGCACGCTGACCATTGAGTTTACCCAATACCACCGGGGCTTTATTCAAGCCCTCCGCGCACTCAAGTCTTTGCCGGATGCTAACGCATCCCGCGACTTGGGTGATTCCTAAGCCTTACGCCGCCTGGTGCGGACTAATGGAGCACACCCATGAGCGAAGCCGCTGTTGCTGAAAAAGAACTGTCTGAGGATGACCTGAATGAGTTGTTCGACCAAGGGGAAGAAGGGCTATCCGAAGCCGCCGAAGAAACGCTAGAGGATGTAGCTGAAGACGAAGCGCCCGCGGAAGAACCCGCAGAAGACGCCGCGCCCACCCAAGCGCAACAAGATTGGGAAAAGGAATACCGCACTGCGCAACAAACCATTGCGCAGTTGCAGCAAAACGTACGCTCCAACTCCGGTCGCGTGAGTGCGTACCAGCAAAAGATTAACCAGCTTGAGCTGCAGCTAAAGCAGTCTCGAACTGGTGCAGCAAATTCCACGACTGCCGAATCAAATGCGATTCCGCAGCAGGATGCGCAGAAAGTCGCCCGACAGGTCGTTGACCTTTTAATGTCCGGTGACGAAGAAAAAGCAGCGACGGCACTGGCAACCGCCTTGTCCCGTGGTGCTGTAAACGGAAGCGGTGTTGATGACACCAAGGTCCGAAACATTGTCAACGAGGCAATCCGGCCATTTCAGGCAGCGGAACAAACCCGCTACAAGCAATCGCAGGAACAAGCCTTAGAGTCGATTCACCCCAATTGGCGTGAGACGGCACGAAGCAGTGAATTCAGACATTGGGTAGAGCAGCAACCGGCCTCCGTACAAATGTTGGTGAAATCAGATGATGCTGCCGATGCAGCGACCTTGCTGACGTATTACAAGCAAGCTCGCGGTCTGGCCCAGGCTCAACCTGCACCAGCGCCAAACGAACGTGTGGCACAAATCCAGGCAAAACGTGAACGTCAACTGAGCCAAGGGCAATCGCCCAGTACGCGCGGTGGCGGTCGAGGCATTGGTGGCTCCAGTCCGGATGACCCCGATGCCTTATTTGAATACCTGGAACGCCACGATCCTGACTACGGAAGACGATAGAGGTAATTCCACATGGCTACGACTGAATATGGTGATATTTCACCGCGTACCGGCGTCTACGCAGAGCGTGAACTGCTCAAGCGCGCCATCCCGTTCCTGGTAATCGAGAAGTTTGGTCAGGCAAAAACCCTGCCGGCCAAGAAGTCCGACACCATTAAATTCCGTCGCTACAACGCCCTGTCACTGGCAACCACGCCGATGACCGAAGGCGTCACCCCGACGGCCAAGCAGCTCAGCGCAACCGACGTGACCGCACAGGTCAGTCAGTACGGTGACCTGGTGACCATTACCGATAAGGTGATGGATACCCACGAGGACCCGGTACTGCAGGAAGCGGTGGATGTCCTGGGCGAACAGGCGGCACAGACCATTGAGACCATTCGTTTCAATGTGCTCAAGGCCGGCTCCAACGTGCGTTATGCCAACGGTGCTGCGCGCAATGCGGTCAACACTGCATTGAGCCTGTCCCTGCAGCGTCAGTGCGTGCGTGACCTCAAGCGCCAGAACGCACGTCCGCTCACCAAGGTGGTGCGCTCGACTGCCGCGTACGGCACTGAAAACGTAGCACCGAGCTACGTGGGCATTGTCCACCCGGACCTGGAAGGTGACATCCGTGGTCTGAGCGGTTTTGTACCGCCAGAAAAATACGGCTCCATGTCTCCGTGGGAATCTGAAATCGGTAAGGTCGAAGACGTACGTTACGTCTCTTCAACCGTCATCGCGCCATGGGCCGATGCGGGCGGCGCTGCCGGTTCCATGATCACCACCACCGGCACCAGCGCGGATGTGTATCCGATCATTTTCTTGGGTCGCGACGCATTTGGTCTGGTGGCACTGAAGGGCCGCAACTCCATCACCCCAACCATCGTGAACGCAAAGCCGTCGGATTCTGATCCGCTGGGTCAGCGCAACCACGCTGGCTGGAAGGCATACAGCACCGCTGTCATTTTGAATGACGCATGGATGGTGCGTGCCGAGGTGGCTGCAACCAACTAATCCATCTGGATTGGTGAAACCGGGGCGACATCTTTCGGGGTGTCGCCCCTTTTATTTAGGAGAACTCCATGAGTCTTGAAGACGACGTTTCCGATCTCTTTGAAGAGAGCGAAGTCGAGACCGCTCCGGTAGAAAAAAAGCCGAGCCGTCCGAAAAAAGAAGCCGCGCCGACCGTTGATCAACCCCGCCGCGTAAAAGTCATTTTTCACAACACCAACGAAGACTCAGGACCGATCTTCGCGCAGGTGAACGGCATGGCCATTCAGATCAAGCGCGAGGAAGAAGTGGACATCCGCGAAGAGCATTTGGCGCTGCTAGATCAGTGTATCTACACCAAGTATGAAGGGAAGCGCAAAACCGGCCAGGTGGATGAAAACGGCGAACCCATCATGGAAGACATTTGGCGTAACGTGAAACGTTTTCCATACACCCGTCTGTAATCGAACATGAACTACCTTGAACTCTGCCAAGCCTTGGCGCGCGAAATGGGCGTCAATGCACCGGCATCGGTTATCGGTCAAAGCGGCGATGCCGCGCGGATCGTGAATTGGGTGAAGGAAGCCTGGTTTGAGGTACAAGCAGCCGATGCAGAATGGGACTTCCTGTGGAAGCGGGTGAGCTTTCAAACCTCCGCAGGAACCCAACAATACACCCCGTCGCTCAACGACGTGAATGTTTGGGACCCTAAATACTTCACGGTGTTTAAGACCAGCGAAGGGGAAGCAACCGAAACCGCGTTGCTGCACATGCCGCATTGGGAATACAAACGTGAAGACGTGGGCGTGGTGGAACAACAGCGCCCCACGCACGTGATCTTCATTCCGAATGGGGATTTGATTTTGCATCCGACGCCGGATGCCACCTACACCGTGCAATTGGCGTACTGGAAGCATCCAGTCGAACTGAGCGCCGCCTCCGATACGCCTGTGATCCCTGCGTTTTTGCACAGCATGATCGTCGACAAGGCGATGGAGTATTACGGCGTGTATGAAGAAGCGCCCAACATCTACCAAGGTGCCGCCATGCGCTATCAGCAGAAACTCAATCGTCTGTTGCGCAGAAGTGCGCCCATGATCGCCCAGGGCGAAACCCCGTTAGCGTAAGGAGCTATTCATGTCTGTCGGATCATTCACCCTCTATAACAGTGCTAAGAAAGACATCTTGGACGGTACCGTCGATTTGGATAATGACACGGTGACCGCGGTATTGGCGACCACGGACTACGTGCCGGCCGCTACCCACGACACGTACTCCGATGTCACCAACATCTGCGCCGATGCTGATTACGCACCGAAGACGCTGACCAGTCCGGTGTTTACCGAATCGGCCGGTACGGTGAAGTTTGATGCCGACGATGTGACTTACGGCACCACGGTGTCGATCGCCGCACGCTATATCGTATTGGTGCGCCAGGCCGGCGCGTCTTTGGCCGGCACCGATCGCTTGATTGGGTACATGGACCTTGACGATACCGGCTACAACGTCCGCTCCACCAACAGTAACTTCATCGTGCGCTGGAACGCGAACGGATTGTTTCAGTTGAGCTGATGGCCTACGCAAAGCTGGGTAGTGCAACGCTGGGCACTACCCAGCTTGGTTGGAGTGTTGAGCTTACCGGCACGTACAGCACGCTTGGACTCAGCCCCGTCGCAGGGACGCTGGCCATCGGTCAAGAGCCACTGGGCAATTACGCGGTCCTGACCAAAAACGAATACGCCGCCACGCTGTATATCGGCCAAGAGCCAATCAGCGTAACCGGCACGCTGGCGCTTACAGGCGCGGCGGCGCTACTGAGCGTCGGCAACGACCTGCCGCAAGGCGGGCAGGACACGCTCACGCTGAGCGGTGCGGTTGGATCACGCGTCATTGGCCAAGAGCCTGTGGCCGTAGGGGTCCACGCACTAGAGCAAACCGGTCTGAGTGGATCGGCCCATGCGGGTTTGGAGCTGAGCGGGTTTTACCGCAGCTACGGCACCACCACCTACAGCGGGGCACGGGTCATCGGTCAAGAACCGATTTCCGTTACCGGCGTGTTGGCGCTGTTTGGACCCACGGCCAGTGTTACCCACGGGAACGATCTGCCCGAGGGCGCAGGGACGACGCTGCAGTTTGGTTATCTGGTGGGTGATGTGCTGCCAAAGATGTTTCCGATGGAGCCGGTGGCTGTGGTGTCGGAAGCCGTGGTCTTTACTGAAACCGCGCCCAGTGCGCAGTCCATTACCTGGTCGACTGTATCCGACGGTCTCAGTGTAGGTTTGTCATGAACATTGCTCCTGTAAAACTCGGCGGCGGCCTGGATTTGGCCAGTCCGTCGACGGCCTTGGACCCCGGTCGCTTGGTCGTCGGCAGCAATGTGGAATGCAAACGCTTGGGCGGCTATCGCCGCTTACTTGGCTACACCAAGTTTGATGCCACCGAAGTGCCCGGCGAGGGCAAGCTACTCGGCGTCTGGCATTACAACAACAAAGTCTATGCCCTGCGCAATGCAGTCGGCGGTCTCACGGCAGCGATGCATGAATCTACCGGGTCCGGCTGGACCGCCGTGAAAACCGGATTAAGCCCGGATGGCGTATATGAGTTTGTGAACTACGCGTTTGCCGGTACCGAAAAGATGTACGGCGTCTCGGGTGTGCACAAAGCCTTTGAGTGGGATGGCAGCACCTGGACGGACATCACCACGGGTGTGGGTGTCGATGTACCTACGCACATTATTGCGCACCGCAAGCACCTGTTTTTGTCGTACCAGAAGAGCATTCAAAACTCAGGTATCGGTGATCCGCATAGCTGGACCTTAGCCAGTGGCGCCAATGAGCGCGTCATGAACAACTTTGTGTCGGGCTTTGCCAAATTCCCAAACGGGAGCTTGGGCATCTTTTCTGAAACCGAGATCAGCATTTTAAGTGGCTCCTCAGCAGCGGATTGGGCGGCCGAGGACATGAGCGAGTACGGCAACAACGCCGGCGCCGTCGCCAAGTCGATTCAGATGATGGGGTCGACAGTGCGCTTTATGGACAGTCGCGGCCTGACCGAGCTGGGCGCGTCGCAAAAATCCTCTGATTTTGAAGACGCCATCATCTCAACCGCAGTCGATGATTTGATTGAAGGTAAATGGCGTCAGGTCACCGGCTCAACGGTGGTGCGTGCAAAAAACCAGTACCGCATTTTCTTCAACGACGGAACCGGCCTGATCTTTGTGTTTACGCCCGATGGGCTGCCGATGATCACGCAAATGCGGTTTCCGCATGTGGTGCAGTGTGTCTGTAACACCGAAGACAACAACGGCAATGAGCGCATCTACTTTGGCTCGGACGACGGCTATGTCCGGCAAATGGAGGTCGGTAACAACTTCGATGGTGAAGCCATCCTCGCCATCGTGGAAACCGGCTACACCAATTTAAAGATGCCGTCGCAGGTCAAACGCTTTCGACGGCTGCGCGCAGATTTACAAGCCGACGGCATCGTCACAGTCGAGGCGCGCGGCAATTTTTATTTTGGCATCGGGGGCTTACCCCGTAACCGCTCAACTGAACTTGCCCTAGAAGACTCCAGTGCCATTTTAGGCAGCGCGACCCTTGGGACGACGCGCCTGGGCGGCACGCCGCTGAATGAAGGCGTTATGGAATTAGATGGGCGAGGGGATTGGGCCAACTTCCGATTCTTATCCAACAGCGCGATTGAGCCGGTGTGGGAATTGGACGGATTAACGATTGAGTATTTACCAGGGAAAGCACGGAGATAAACATGGCTGGACCGTATTACACCAACACCAAGGTCGATAACGTCGACTTCATCGAAGCGGCTGACCTGGAAGCCATCGAAACCGGCTTTAGCAATGTCGATTCAGACAAGGCCAATAAGAAACTGCCGGCAACCGCCAA
>Ga0208160_1000059_pt1 | contig 43958 bp, 47 predicted proteins | sample CB_VirMetaG_FD_184536 | JGI IMG/M metagenome (GOLD analysis project Ga0208160, IMG submission 184536) | Freshwater to marine saline gradient viral communities from Chesapeake Bay - CB_1504_1 Viral MetaG (SPAdes) (version 4) | ecosystem: Environmental > Aquatic > Marine > Coastal | place: USA... | reverse complement strand
AAACCTCCCACGAAGCGCATTGAAGTTTTGCTGAACTTCTCCCGCTGATATTGCGCGATTGTAAATCTTATACGTATTGCAATATCCTCTAAATTGCATATTGTCGCCTCTGGTATGTCCGTTAAACAACTGTCCGGTATTAGTAGGATTTGTGTTTGGTATATCTGTCGGCAAACCTGATGTGCTTGAATGTAATGATCCATTTTTATAGAATGCTGCTTGACCTGCAGAAACTTTCCATGTAACACACCAATACTGCCACGTGTTTAATGGATAAATAGAAGGAAAACTACTTATGGTAAAATCATTACAGCAAGTTAACGCATTGCCTTGCCTGAAATACAATATATTGCTTGTATTCCATGTTCCTATCCAAAACCAATTACTTACATTAGTATATGTACTTCCATCACTGTTATTAAACCATCCTATTCCACCTGTATAGCTTGTAGGTTTAATCCATAAGCTTATAGTTCCTTCAATCTTATTGAAACCATTATTGACAGGTATATCGATACCAGGATTATTTCCAGATGTTCTATTGCTGTCATTGTAAACGCAATATTGTCCAGTTGATGTATCTTGTTGAAATGACCAATCTGTGCTTCTATTCTGAATGTTTACATTGCCTATAACATTACTCAGATCAGTCCATGTCGTACCAGAACCTGGATAAGACTTCACATTTGCTGCATCCAAACACAACACCAATCCATCAGTAACTATGCGAGGAGAATGAAAAAGAGCCATTAGATGCCAAACCTTCCACGAAGTGCATTGAAGTTTTGTTTGATTTCTTCATCATTGAGCATCTTGTTATAACAAATAACTGCTCCAATGTTACCACTTTCTACAGGACCAGCATAACCACTTCCAATTCGAATGGCACCAGCCGCAGTCAAAGCTGTCGATGAACGCGAAGTGTAACCTGAAATCCAAGATGCGCCATTTATGCTATAAAATCCAGTTCTTGCTGTAGCAGTTTTTCCACTACTCATTTTTATTCCTACCAAACTCCACTTGTTTATTTGTATAGCAGCAGTACCGCCATAGTCATAATCATTGTATCTGCTATAATATGAAAAATTATCTGCTGCTTCCCATGTCACAGCAATCTCTTGTTCATATGATTGATATATTGTTCCTGCTTTTTCAAAGACTGTTTTTCTGTTGATTATATCTTCTGAGTAAATCCACATAAGAAGAGTACAGTCACCACCAAAATCAACAGATGCTGCGTTTGTAGAACATTGCCAATAACCTGAATTGTTGAATGCGAAAGATTTTACGCCACCAATAATTTCTTCAGGTGTCTGAGTTACTCCTGCGTGCGAAAAAACTAGTTTATTTGGTCCTAAATCATACCAAGATGTGCCCGAACCTGGCCAAGATTTTGGATTGGTAACATCAACATACATTGACAACTGATCAATAACTATCTTTGGATTATAACCAATACCCATCGTTAATACTCCACGACGATCTTTTCAACGTCCTTACGTTCAGCAAACACTGTGAAGAAACAATCTGCTGGTTGATTGAGATGTATGAAATGAGAAGACGTTGACTGCACCCAAATGTCTTGTGACTTTCCAATTGGTGTCAAATTGACTGTGATTGTTTCTTCATCAACCAAATTCCACCAATATTCAGGCAATTCAATGATACTCTGGCCATCAAGACGACCACGAACATACACACCATTTTCTGGACCTTCTAACGATCCATATCTTAGCTTCATTCCATCTTTTGTAGGATGATTAATGACGAACGACTTAGATGTAGCAAAAAATGGACCAGAAACTGTCAGTGTATTAGAAGAAGGATTATATGTAAGACCAGTAGAACCTTCCGCTGTCTGGTTTGAACCAAGAGCAGTTACGAATACAGGGAAAACTTCATCATTATCTGTTACAGCAGCAGCATTGATTGTTGTTGAAGGTCCAGTTGCACCCTGAGTACCTTGAGTACCTGTCGTACCTTGAGTACCTGTCGTACCTTGAGAACCTGTCGTACCCTGACGACCTTGAACACCTTGTGATCCAGTAGCGCCTTGAGTACCAGTCGTTCCTTGTGAACCAGTTGCACCAGTAGTACCTTGAGTTCCAGTTGCACCTTGTGAGCCAGTTGCACCAGTAGTGCCCTGAGAACCAACAGCGCCTTGAGAACCAGTTGATCCAGTGGCGCCTTGTGATCCTGTGGCACCTGTTGTTCCTTGAGAACCAACAGCACCTTGAGAACCAGTTGATCCGGTTGTGCCTTGTGATCCTGTTGATCCAGTTATACCCTGTGAACCTGTAGCACCTGTCGTACCTTGAGAACCAGTTGATCCAGTAGTGCCTTGAGTGCCAGTTGCACCTTGAGATCCAGTGGTACCCTGACGACCTTGAACACCTTGTGATCCAGTAGCACCTTGAGTACCAGTAGCACCTTGTGTACCAGTAGCGCCTTGTGATCCAGTAGCGCCTTGTGATCCTGTAATGCCTTGAATACCTTGAATCGCTTGAACAGAGTTTGCTTTATCATATGCTGCATTCGCAGTCTCATTTACTGTTCTAATCCAAATAATAGTGTTAGAGCCAGCAAGTGTTAAATTGGATGTACGGACATCAGCATTCAAAACAGCTAATGTCATATTGTTAGAAAATGCACCTATATGATTGTTTGCTGGTTCAGCATCATAACCATTAAACAAATAATACATCTTGTCTTCATGTTCACGATAAAGACCAGTATGAACATTTTGACCAGTTGCGTTGACATAATTGCCTATAAAACCAATATCCACGATATCAGAAGAATAGTTATTTCCAGCAAGATACAGAAGTGGATCAGAAACTTTTAGATTTTCAGCGTTAACAAAAGTTGTATTGCCTGAAACAGTCAAGTTTCCAGCAATGCTCAAATCACCAGATATAATTCCACCTGTTTTTGGAAGAGCGTTTGCAGCAATACTATTAGCAGTGTTTGCTTGATTATAAGCTAGAACAATAGTTGCTACTACATTGGTTGTTCCGATAATAAGTGTATTTGATGCTGGATTGTAAGTGAATCCAGGTGCAGATTGTGCAGTTTGATTTGATCCTGTTGTTGTTACAAATACGGGATAAACTAGATCGTTTACTGTTACGAGAGTAGAATTTATCTGTGTAGATGGACCAATTGGACCTTGAGTGCCTTGAGTGCCTTGAGACCCTGTGGTTCCTTGTGATCCAGTGGTACCTTGAGACCCTGTGGTTCCTTGTGATCCAGTGGTACCTTGAGACCCTGTAGTTCCTTGTGATCCTGTCGTTCCTTGAGATCCAGTGGTACCCTGAGTACCTGTGGTACCTTGTGATCCAGTAGTGCCCTGAGATCCAGTTGATCCAGTACTACCCTGAGATCCAGTAATACCCTGTGAACCTGTGGAACCCGTAATACCTTGAGAACCTGTAGTACCTGTAGAACCTTGACTTCCTGTTGTACCCTGACTACCAGTTGATCCAGTAGTACCCTGAGAGCCAGTTGATCCAGTTGTACCCTGAGATCCAGTTGTACCCTGAGAACCAGTTGTGCCTTGTGATCCTGTCGTTCCTTGAGATCCAGTTGTGCCTTGAGTACCTGTAGAACCTTGACTTCCTGTTGTACCCTGACTACCAGTTGATCCAGTAGTGCCTTGAGAACCAGTTGATCCAGTTGTACCCTGAGATCCAGTTGTACCCTGACTACCAGTTGATCCAGTGGCGCCTTGAGAACCTGTGGTACCTGTAGAACCTTGACTTCCTGTTGTGCCTTGTGATCCTGTCGTTCCTTGAGATCCTGTCGTTCCTTGAGTACCTGTAGAACCTTGACTTCCTGTTGTACCCTGACTACCAGTTGATCCAGTTATACCCTGTGAACCTGTATCACCTGTCGTACCTTGAGTTCCGGTTGCACCTTGAGTACCTGTAGTACCCTGCGCGCCAGTAGTACCTTGAACGCCTTGAGTACCTTGTGTACCAGTAGCACCTTGAGTACCAGTAGCACCTTGTGTACCAGTTGTTCCCTGAGGACCTTGTATACCCTGCGCGCCAGTTGTACCTTGTGCGCCATCAGTTAGAATAGCTGAAATTGTTATGGAATCATTAAGAGCGTCACCTGTAATTTGAATATTATTACCAGGTAAAAGATTAAGAACATCTCCCGAAGTATCTGCAACAATAAGAGTTCCTGCTGCATTAACTGTTCCAAATGCATCAGCTTGAGGAGGCAAATCAGATACGAATGATTTGATTATACCTGTGTTACTCTTATAATACAGTTTACCATCAGCATAGTTAATAGCCAACTCGCCGTTTGCAAGTGAAGTTGGCTCTGAACCAGGTATTGCTGATTTTTTAAGAGTTATTACTGTGTTAGACATTAAAAGTCATCTATTAAAATTTCTTTTCTTTTATCTTCAACTTTGTTAGTTTGTACAGAGTTTTTAATATTTAGTGTCTTTTTAGGAGTTTTACTTACAGTCTCAAATTCTTCAATTTTCAATTTTGTAAGTTTTAACTCTTCATTCACAGTAAAAAATTGAGATTTCAAATCATTGTACTGCTTTGTAAGAGTTTCCATATGTGCAACTTTGTTATTTATTGCATGGTATGAATCTTCCCAATACTTAGCATTCTTTTTCAATTCTTCAACATCAACAGATCGACTTTTTAAACTTGATAGTTCAGAAGAAAGTAAATTGATAGTGTTATCTTTTTCAGCAATTTGACTGTTGATAACACTATCTTTTTCACCTAGTAGTTCGTTTGTCACACGCAACTGAGCTTTCAACTGCAATATTGTATTCAAGTTTTCATGTATGATTCCAACAGCGGAATCAATGTATGCATTAATATATTTCTCACTCATAATTTAAACTCCAATAGTGTGTTAGAATGTACCGCCGTCTAAATCTCCAAACTGAGGAATACCAGTAGATGATGCTTGCAATACTTGCCCTTCTGTTCCTGCTGATGTTACTTTTAGACCACCTGCCGTATTGCCATATAGAATACCATTTTGTGTAAATGATGTTACACCGGTACCACCATAAGCAACTGCTAATATACCAGAACTAATATAAGAAGCATTACCTGCATTTGTGTTTGCTGCTGCACCAATCGTTTCAGCATAAGCGTTAGATGCTGCTGCTCTAGTTGATGAGATAGTATTTGCCCATCCATTGGCTGCTGCACCTACTGTAACAGTATAATTATTACCAGCAGTTCCTACTGTCACGGCATAAGCATTAGAAGCTGTACCTATTGTTACAGCATAAGCATTAGAAGCAGCACTTCTTGTTGCTGAGATGGAATTAGCCCATCCGTTAGCTGCTGCACCCACTGTAACTGTATAAGCATTTGCGCCGATACCTGTATTGAATGCAAGAAGATTAGCTGCATTAGCCTTATCAAATGCTGCACCAATTGTTACGATAGCATTTGCGCCGCCTAACCATAGATTGCTTGTTCTCAAATCCGCGTTTAGGACAGCTAATGTCATATTGTTAGAAAATGCACCAATATGATTGTCTATAGGTTCAGCATCATAACCTTGAAATAGATAGTACATCTTGTCTTCATGTTCACGATAAAGACCAGTGTGAACATTAGAGCCTGTAGCATTGACATAATTTCCAATAAAACCAATATCTACAATGTCTGAGATATAGTTATTACCAGCAAGATAGATAAGAGGATCTGAAACTTCCAATTCAGTTACACTTATTTGTGTCGTATTACCCGAAACTATAAGATTACCAACAAGATTTAAATCGCCTGTAATTGTTTGATTTGGTGCAGTTAACTTTACAAAAGTGTTGTTTGCATAGTCTTTTGCACCAGCTGCTTGTGTATTTGCCCAACCATTAGCAGCAGCACCAACAGATATTGTATAGTTATTTCCAGCAGTTCCTACGGTTTGAGCATATGTGTTTGAAGCTGCTCCAACTGTGACTGTGTAAGCATTACCAGCTGCACCTACAGCTTGTGCATATGCATTTGCTCCTGCTCCAGTATTAAATGCAAGAAGATTGGCCGAGTTTGCTTTATCAAAAGCAGCTCCAGCATTTGTTGTAGCTATATTTGCTTGATCATATGCTGCATTAGCTGTTATGATAGCAGCATTTGCAGTAAAGATTGCTGGTTGTGCATATTCAAGTGCTGTATTAGCTTGATCAAAAGCTGCGTTAGCATGATTTCTTGCTGTGTTTGCTTGTAAAAAAGCAGCAGCAATACCGGTATTTGAATTTAAACTTGCATTGTTTGCAGCTTCAAATGCAGCATTTGCTTGATCAAATGATACTTGAGTTGTATCAACCCAATATTTACCGCCAATTTCAATTACACCAGAACCTGCGGTATTACCGATGAATAACTTGTCACTTAAAAACGAATATGCTTGTTCAGCAGCGACAAGTGACCCTGGTGTTGGTGCTGTTGATGTTGATGATCTTTTAATTTGAATAATAGTATTAGCCATTTTCTATTTCCTTTGATCCTTTTTTAAAATGTTCCTGCTACGATTTGTGTTACTATTAGATTTCCTGTTGAATCTACTACAAAATTATTTGAAAGATTTACCCAAACTCTCTCGCCGTTAGTATTTGAAGTAGAAATAGCATTATTTAGAGCAGGAACACCCAAATCTGGTTCTGCATTGGCCAAATCTAAAAAGTCGTATCTTTCTGGATCTGCTTCTGAACTTGGAATCTTTTCGACTTTTCCGCTCAGTCTATTGATATTAGGCATTTGTAGTTTCCAAAACGCTCATTGTTAGTTTTAGTGCATTGTTGGAAGATGATTCTATCTCTACCGAGTTGTTTTGTTCTACAATCAACTTTCCTGTCAACATATTTGCAGCGTCATTTTTCAAAACGGAATAATTTTTAAGCAATTCTGTTCTATTTCCGTCAGATATGTGAGTAAATGAAACTTGATGGTTGTTTTGAGTTATGTTTGCAACTTGTGCCATTAGAATAATTGAAGTTATTCCAACAGGTGTTGTGTAAACAACTGTATTTGAAGTTGTTATATTTGCTGTTACTGTTCTAAATGTATTGACTTGCCCTGCCATTTTTTAACTTTCTATTGCAAGAATATATGGTGTTAGTACCGCAAATAGACTTCTATCAAATGTATCACCTGTAATTGTTCCTGACGCTCTATTGAATATCAGTTCACTACCAACTCTAAAATCACCCAACTGATCTGTGCTGGTATAATACACTCTACCTCTACCATCATCATCTTCTACAACTTCATTAGCTTGAATAGGAATACCACCTGTTTGTGGTAGTGCTGTTGCAACATCTATTCCTGCACCAACATATTCAAATGTATGCCCGCTTGATGTAATGAGACTTCGTTGATAGAATGCAACATTATTTCCTGTAAATAAAGAGTCATTTAATCCGATATCTATTGTTACAGTTGCTGTATTACTTACCAGAGGAGTCGTGTTGATGACTGTATAGTGAAATGGTTGATTGTCAAATTTTATAGCATCACCATATCGAGGTCTAACAGAAAGATTTTCCAATTGTATTGTATCAAAATTTTGATTTACATTTGCTGATACTGAACCCGAATAAAGAACTTCACTGATACCATTTGCTTTTAGTCCATAATTGCCAAAACTTGAATTTGAGTTTGTGATAGAACATTGGCCGCCAGATTCGCATAGAATTCCAACATCACAGAAAACAGTGAAAATTGATACAAGCTGTGCATATCCTTTGTTAAGAAGATGAATGCCTATGCCGCCCACATTTATTTGTGTATAAGAATCTGAAACCATTGAGCGAAGACCAGAAGCTTTTGATCCATCAACTCTCATGCCTGTTCCTGTTGTAGTAATAGAAGAACAGTTTTGGATATAAGGGCTTGTTGTGATAAGGCCTGCGCCAGCATCTGGAAAAGCAATTGCAGCGGCAGGAGACACATGATCTCTGAATGTAAATCCTGTAATGTAACAACCGTTTCTTACATGAAACAAGTCTTGATTTGTAGTTGCAGGTCTTACTGAGGTTGTTCTTAGATTATCTCCAACTATTGAAACGCCTGCTGGAACTTGTAGAGGATTATTTTCTACATAATTGCCACTTTTGACAAAAATCGTTGTTCCTGATGTTGCGATAGACAGTGCTTTTTCAATAGTCTTAAAACTTCTATCCAAGCTTCTACCATCATAGACAGTATCATCACCAGATTTCGACACATATAGCACATTTTCAACAGCAGCATCAATGCCAACTTCGACAATAGACATATTGCCATTAGCATTTCTACGGAAAAACATCTTGCCATCATGAGTATTGATAGCAAGTTCACCATCCAACAACTGTTCAACTGTTGGTATTTTACCTGGTATGTCGGAGCGTCTTAGCTGAACTGTTGTGTTATTGGAAGACATTAATAGTGTCCTCCGTCAACAAGTGGAAGTGTTTTTACAACATATTTTTCAAGTGCTTCATCATAAACGAGTGTTTCATTCTCATTGGGGCTGCTTGCGTCAACATCAAGCAAATTTGACAATCTACCTGTTTGCGCCAATGCTGAAATACCTACCGTCCTAACAGTAAGTCTATTAGGATTGTTTATTGAAATCTTAATTTTGTCTGTTAGGAGTGACATATTTTTTCCTTATCTTTAAGTTATTTAGTCACCCTTGGTGTTACAGTAACAATTCCTTCAAGCAGGCGCACTGTTGTGTTTGAAGGAGTTGTTACCTGTATGTCAAAAAGATATCTGCCCGACTTGATATTTGCTGTTTCGTTTGATTCCAAAGATATTGTTATTTCGCCCGTAGAAGCGTTGGTTATTTGACATGTTAGATTTGCTGAAGCATTGGCTGAGTAATATGACCTACGCATCTGGCTACGAACAATGTAGCCAGAGATATTGATGTTTGCATTTGTCAAGTCATCTGATAGATTTATCACATTGTTGAATGTTGCACCTTGATCCATAAAGAGTTCTACATATGCTGCCATTTTATTTCCTTATAACATATTGAGAACTGCATCAGGTCCTGAAAGTATCAGGTTTCCTGTAATAGTTAGATTATTGATTACCAATGTGTACGAATCAGTATTAGCCAACGCAGAGTTAGCTGTTTCATAAGCAGAGTTGGCTGTATTCCAAGCTAAACCAAGATTAGAATTTGCATTGAACGCTGTTGCAATACTATTTGCATTATCATATATTGTATTCGTTATGATGGTGTTAGATAGTATTGCATTTGTCAGATTACCAGATGACAATAGTTCATTGGTTACATTTATTGTTATGTTACTAATAAATTCAGTGTTTGAGACCAGATATTCAGATGTTATCGTATTTGCACTGGTATAGATTGTATTCATAATATCGGTATTAGACAAGATAGCATTTGTCAAATTACCTGATGATATCAACTGATTGCTAATGTTTATAATGAAAGCATTATTTGTCGAAAGTATTTCTGCTGATATGTTAGCTGCTGTATACGAAACATCATTTGCTGTATTGAAAGCTGCAACAGCAAGTGTGTTCGTTTCTTCCGATTGTACAATCAATTGGTTTGTTTTGACAACCCATTGAGAAAATGTATCTGAAAGTGTTACGTTTGCAATACTCATTTAGTTAAAGCTTTCATTAGTAGTTCTTTGATTTCTCTGATATCCGATTCTATTGCCTCAACTCTTTTTTCCGTTGAGATAGATTTGCGTTCTCTCTCTTTTCTAGCCTTATACGCTTTCAAAGCCTCATTATCCATGTTTAGAAGAACGCCTTCTTTTTGTTTGTATATACCCTCATATTTAGTCTTTTGCACAGTAACACCCATTAGATTTGTACGGCTATCACACGAAGATCACCTACTCTCGGAACAACAGCAGCATTGCTACCAACAAGACCAATCTTTACTGCATAGTACTTGAAGCCAGTAAATGTTATTCCGTCAGAATTTGTATACTGAACTTCATCATTTGGTCCTGTTCTTTGAGCAACAGGGAACCTGTATGTATATTCAATGAAGTCATTGATGTTTGAGATTGATGAGTACGGAGCATTTTCTGATGTTTCCATTTCGATCCATGGTAGATAGTCAAATGCTTGTCCATCTTCACCATTCAATATCTTTACATATACTTTTACATCTGTTCCAGGTGGACGATATGATGTTAACATAACGATCAAGTCTTCAGCATCTTGACCTTCAGCAAGTGTGATAGGAACAGAGATGTACTTGTTGATAAGAAGACCTCCAGGTTTCTTGTTGTCATATACAATGCTTGTGATGTTTGAAGTATTGCTACCCTTAGCAACAACATTAGCATCATATATTGTAACAGTTTCATTTACAGAGAACTTTGTATTTACTGTAGGAACAACTGTTATGTTGTTACCAGATATGAATGAAACTACTGTATTTGCTCCTGAAGTTGCACCAATCAATACATCACTGATACTGATATTTGCTGTATTTCCAGAAAGAACAAGTGTCACACCAGTCGCATCTTCTTTGTATGTGTTAGCATTGATTAGATTGTCAACATAGATTGTGTGTGTTCTTGCCATGTCAACAACAGGTGAAACATACTGAGATGTACTTGTCATTGTGATCTTGACGTTGTTAGACACTTGACCAGCAGAAACTTCATTTGTTCTTGAAAGAATTGCTCTTTCAGATGTGAAGTAGATGTTTTCATTGTCTTTGATCGAAATGAAATCACTCATTGTATATGGGCTGGCATTTGCTGCCGTCTTCATCTCAAAATCAATTGATGTTTTGTTGAAGCGCAAGAATGATGGTTCAAAGTCAGCAACAGCATATCTCATATTCTTGATACCTGTAACTGTAAATGTATCGCCACTATCAAGACCTGTCATAACATCATTGATAATAAACTTACCATTTGAACTCTCAAATTCAGCAATAGCTAGATCAGTACTGCCTCTGTCTTTATATCTTCTCAGAATACCACTTGCTGAATCAATATTGGTAATTACAGAAGTTTGTGCTTTAGATACAACAGTAGCATCATAAATTGTAAGAACTTCATTTGTCAAGAATTGTGTATTAGATACAGTAAACAATGATCCACTTGCTGCAAGAACAGCAGCATTAGCACCAGAGTTTGCGCCAATCAGATAATCGCCAACAGAGATGTTTGATGTATTACCTGTCAGAGTCATTCTGTAGCGACCAACAAATGGTTGACCCAAGCTTGATAGATAAGATGAACCATTTGAAAGTGCAATCTGTTCCATCTGCTTGTTGCCAATGTGTGCTGTACCAGTTCCTGTAGAGAACTGCGCTCTATAGAACTTGATATACAAGTCTAGATCGTCAACAATATTCCAGTTCAGATTATTGTTTGTTGTATAGAATGTACCACTCAATGGTCGTGATGTATACTGATTTCCAGTCTTGATGTCTGTCTCACCAAGTCTTGCTACCCAGATGTATGTGTCTGGATTGATAGCAACTGTGTGAATGACGAAGGCATACTGAGTATCAGCATACAAGAATACAGGTGAAGGGAACTTGATGTTTGTGGCAAGTGAAGCATCATCACTGATATTCATATCTGCTGGCGTCAACCATACCTCAGAGAATGGAACTTGATTACGAGTAATACCACCAGCAGTATCCATCTCACGAATTTCTACCCAAACACCATATGTTGGATGCTTGTCTTTGAAGAACAAGTCAACAGAAGTCATGAAGACGCCTTCTTCACCAAGTGGAACTTGAGGAATAAATGAGTATGCAGAGCATGAAGCGTCATCCACAAATCCAACGAAAGTTTTTCCTGTTGTTGTATTAGCAACATCTTTACTGTCTGTTACAGAAACAGTTGTGTATGTTGTAGTTGTTGTATAGTTTCTTGTTGTCAGAATAGTATTTTGCTTCTGCTGAACAAGACCATGTGCAACAAAGTATCCAGTTGCTTTTGTTGAAGCATCAATAGAGTTTGTTGGACTATCGGTAATAACAACTTCTTTTGTGCCAACACGGAATCTCTTTGTTGATGGCAAGCGAAGTTCAATGTATGCATCACCATTAGAATCAGTTTCGATATCTGTTCCATAATCAGAAACATTCACAACAAAAGCATTTGTAAATGATGCATCATATGTGTTCTGCGATATGGCTCTAGAATACTCTGACATTGGTTCATTATCAAAGAAAACATATACCTGAGTAGATGGTTTTAGACCTTTGACGTTTATAAAGATTGACTGAGGTCTGATATATGGTATCAAGCCAACATCAAGAACTTTTGTGCCAATCTGTTCAGATGTTTCAGTCGCTTCTGTTGTTGTAGTAGCAAATGTTTCTGAACCAGTTCTAGTGCTGATACCTGTTTGACCACCAGCAGTGATAGCATAGATAAGTCCATCACCTTTAGATAACTGATATGTCGAATAGAATCTTCCATTTACAACAACATTTGTTACTTTGGTATAATTTGAATTTCGTACACCTGTTGCTGTACCTGTTCCTGAAATAACGGTTGTATTCGCTGTTGCTAGAATAAATCCATAGTCATTGTCAAACGGTCTTTGTGCTTCAGATAGTGTTTGATAACTACCCACAAGTTGTCCGTTAGAGTTGTAAGCTTCATAACCTACAATCTGACTTTGCCAACTGTTCCATACTGTATTCCACTCGCCCCACTCAACACCAAGCGATTCGGTTGTTGTTGTGTTCTGTGTTGGTAGATCACCGCCCACTGTGATATGTTCATCTGGTGCATATTCTGTGTCAACCCAAACGTCTGTATCTGGCTTCAAGAATACTTCACCCAAGAAGCGATAGCTTGTCAACTCAACATTTCGGAATGATGTAACTCTATTTTGCTCAATGAATGGAACTTCGGTATAATTCATTGTCAAAAGATCACCAGTCTTACGAATATTTGTATTTGATGATGGCGTAAAGTCATAACCAATAGAGTTCATTGTATAGTATGGTCTGATTGTCTTTTCAGTCGGATCTACAACGATACGATAGTTTGGATTTCTTGTATCACCCAAAGCATGACTGCTGAATGTATCTACGAAGATACCATTCTTGAAACGCTCTAAACCATTTTCATCTAGAATCTTTAGTTCAGCGGCTTGCTTTTCAAGAAGACTCAAGCTTGCGTAATATTCCACATTTTCAATTCTTTGCTTTAGAACACCAATATCTCTCATGGTAAAGCGAATGTTAGAGAGTTTCTTTACAACACATGCTTGATCTGTTCTACCAATCTTTTTGCCATAGTTTGGAGCAAGAGAAGGATATGGTGGAATAAAGATAGACGCAAGAGACATAGAGTTTTCTGGTGTTGTAGGTGTAACAGGAAATACTGAAGGAGTACCCTTTATGTTTGTTACAAATCCACTCTTGTCCATCACAATCAAATCTCTTCTTGGAAGATAATAAGAGAAATCATATGTGAACTGAGTGGCTGGTGCGAACAATCTCATACCATTTGTTTCGAAGTTATAACCATCAGAGACAGCAGGATTCACACTTGCACCCGCAACTGACACAGCTCCAGTGTTTGCTGTAGCAGACTTTATAGGTCTGATATCGATATGATTACGGAGATCATAGATCAACTTACTTCTTGGTGAAGTGAAGATTGGAATATTTTCTGTTCTTATTGTTGTATTTGATGTTATGCTATCATTTATAGGATAAGAGTCGATTGTGAAATAACCTCTACCTGATGAGTATACAGGATTGAAATAATCCAACTCAACAAGAAGTCTATCGGTAGATGAAAGAACAGTTATCGGTGTTATTGTTGCGTGATCATAGAACGAATCTTTTTGACCATTATCAAACACAAACTGTGCTTTTACATCTGTACCATCTGTTGTGCTTGTAGGATAGTCATTAGACTTTTTACGAATACTGCGAATCTGATAAACGTCTGGAATACCAAGCGAATATGGACCAGTAGTACCGGCAACAGAGTTTGCACAGTTGATCTTTACAAAGATAGAAGGAACAAGTGTCTTTTGAATTTCCTGTGCAGGTGCACCTGTTCTTACAGCTTGAGTTGTGATTGTTGCGCTGATATCGCTAGGGAATGTTTCTTTCAGATCAATTGTCAGTGCAGTAGGTGTTGTAGACACTGATCTTTCTGCGCCTGCTGTTAGACCTTTTCCTGTCAGATCAATAAAGTCGCCTTTCTTGTAAACTTTAGTGATTGTATTACCTGTTAGATTTTCAGGTAATGTCTGTACAGTTGTTAATGATGAATCGCTGATGATTGACGAGATAGTAAAGAACTCTGTGTTTCCTGAAAGTACAATCTTGTCACCAACATTGAATCTTGTAAACTGAGTTCCAGTACCTGTTAGATAGACATTAAATCCACTGCCTGTATTTGAGTTTGCAGTGCCAGCTACAGAATCACTTACAGTAATGTCTTCATTGAATGTCAAGAAGATTTCACGCTTATCAGAATCACCTAATGTTGTTGTTCCATATGGGAACACTTCATTGTCTGGTGAACCAGATGTTGCCAGTGTATATGACAGTACACCAGTTGCGCCTGTGATAGAAACGTCCTGAGAACGCAAGAAGTTAAACTGGAATGATGGTTGACCTGATGAATCTCTTACTGTCTTTGTTGCAAGAGAACCAACAGGATAAAGCAATGTGGCTTGTGATACATCATTTAGAACTGCATTGTTTGCGTTTAAGACAATATCACCGACAACATTTGCTCTTGATGATCCGTTATTCAAGAAAATTGTTTTTGCTGAACTGAATGTATTTGATCCAAGCATACGAATGTCATGGAGATATAGTACCATACTAGCGTTTGCTGTACCTAGTGATCCAGTATTATATTCTACTGCTGTAATGTAAGCAGTACCAATTACATTTCCTGCAGGAGTATTGCTTGATGTTCTGTTTGTAATTGTTTTAGCTGCTGTATCATAAAGAGATATCTTAGATCCTTTGTCAGCAACAAGAGAACCAGAAAGTTCGTTAACAACAATATAGCTACCCATTGTAGCTGTACCAATCTGACTTGTTGCATTCTGATAGAAGTTGGCTTTATCTATATTGATATAGTCTGTTACAAGCTTTTCAATCTCATATCCTTTAACATATGCCAATCCTGGTTCAACACCTACAGAAAGCAACTGACTGTTACCTGTATTTGACAAACCATCATTTGTTCCTGTATCAAGATTTTCACGAACACGAACTGTCAAACCACGAACATAATAGTCACCGGATTCGTCGTATGTTCTCTTGGCCATTTCATCTTGAAGAATATTGTAAATAGGTCTTTCGTACTTTTCAGTAACAACGCCGTTTTGAATAGTGAACAGTTCAACAAAGTTTGGACCTGTTGTAGTATCGTCTATTGAACGAACTTCAAGAGTTGGAACAAGCTTTAGTCTGTCAGCACCAGGTGCAGAATAGTTAGATGCCTCAAGTGCAGGATCAAGAAGAGATGCGTCTTGTGTGCTTGATATAATTTGTTCATCAATATTGAATCCTACACGGCAATTTGCATCTGATGAATATCTGCTAATAATTATTGACTGAGTTGGGAAATAGATAAAGTGCTGCTTTGCAAATATGACACCTTCACGAATTAGAAATCTTGCCGCTTTACCTGTTGCTGAGGAAGAGAGAGCAACAGGATTTACGCCAGAATTTGATGTAAGAACTTCATTTGTTTGAAATACTTTTATATCTGTATTGACAGTTGAACCAGTTTGATAGCGAATATAAAGAGTTTTTGTATTTGAGGAAGTATCTGTACCATTAAGAACATTGACAACATATGCTTTGATGTTGTTTGTTGCACCAGTTAGAGTTGTATTCAGAAGATCATTTACAGTTACTGCATTATTGGAATTATCATTGTCTTTGATCTTTACATAGTCTAGATCAGTTTCAATTGAGAATTCACCAGGAAGAACGATAGAGCCATCTTTAAATATATGCTTACCAAATCTTTCAATCTGCTTCTGAATGATTGTCTGCATCTGTGTAAGTTCGCGGGCTTGCACAGCGTAGCCCGGCTTGTAGAGAATACGATAAAACTGCTTTGATTCATCATAATTATCATAGTATGGTGAAACATTGAAATCGGTAGTTAGCACTGTTCCATTGGCTGTATTTGCCATTTTTTATTCTTCCTCTTAAAATTCAAAAACGATTTTGTAGTCTTCTGTCTGATCAACTGCTCTAACAATTGGCTGTACATAATCAATATATAGCAGTTGCCCTGATTGACTTACCAATTCTTTATCTGTTACTGATTCTACAACTCTTGCTGTTGCAGAAGTATTTCCTGTGATAGTTGCTGATGTAGGTGTACCTGTTGTTTCGGACAGTTTCAGTTGGTTATTTCCGCTATCCCACTCAATTACTATACCTGTAAATGATGCAGTTGAGATTGAGCCGCCTTGATATACGATTTCGTCATGAATATAGTTATCAGAACCGCTGCTGACGGTAAGTGTCAGTAACTGAGAATATACAGATTTGGTTGCTGTATTACCTGTAGATTCTTCCACAGGGTCTTGAATTATAGCAATCTGTCTGAAATCGTTGACGCCTGCAAGTTTACCTTCTTCTAGACTTCTTACTCTAGGATTGAATATCAAATATGAGCCACCAAGTTCTCTCAAAGGATCAGATCCATGACCGCCAGGTGGACTAATCATAACTCTAGCTGCTGCGTTTGTTCCACCGCCGTCTGAAATAGTAACATCAGCAAAAGTATAACTTCTACCTTTATCAACCATAACAATACTTGATATTGTATTTGATGTTGAATTGATACGAGCGATAGCATTAGCACCAGAACCATCACCAGTTACCGTTACTATAAGATTGCTTGAATTTGTGTATCCAGTTCCAGCGTTTGTTATTTTTATTGCCTCAATAGAACCGTCTACAGCATCTTCTTGAACTCTCCACTGTAGAGTATTGTTATCAAGAGATAAAGTCTGAACAGGTATATAACTATCTGTCATAAAACGAATACGCTCTTCAGCAGTCAGTGTATACATGTATTTCCAAATGTATCCATCAGATTCTTCAACTGCTGTGTTTGTCAAAAGCTGTGTTGGCATGACAGTAGATAAACCACCACTATTATTACCAAGACACTTGTAAACATTCCAGTCTGTTGTCAGAACAAAGAATTTTACATTTGGTGTATACATCATGAGTGAACAAGTGCAGTGATCGTAAGCAGCGTATGATGTATTTGCAGTCCAATCGTTTCTAGGTATAGCATGACGAACGTCATTACCACTGATCTGTTTTGCTCCAAGCATTCTGTACCAAACATCATTGAATACAGTTACCGAAGAATTTGCCTGAGGTGGTGCAGCATCATTAGACCAAGGAGTAGACCTTCCAAAAGTCAAATAGATGTTCGTTGGATTTGGATCTAGTAACGATTGCCTAAACTGTTGTGCATTATAAACACGCAAATTTTCAGAAAAAACAGATACCATTTTTGTTCCTTAGTTATTCTTTATATTTATATGCTAGAAAAGAGCAAATTGCCTGTTACATTGTTTACAGTGTTAGATACTGTGCTTTGAAGCGTAACAATCAGATTGGCATTGGCACCGCCTGTACCAAGCGCAAAAACACTCTCTCCTGTAATATACAGAGAACCATTGCTGGTTATAACAATGTTTTCTATACCACCATTGACTGAATTTGCTGTATAAGATGCATTGGCGCCTCTGCCTGATCCACCAGCAAAGTAGATATATCCATTTGAATATCCTGTTCCTGTATTTGCAATGGTTATGCTTGCTACATTTGCTCTTGTCAATGATACCTGGAACATCGTATTGCTGATAGGTGTTACACTGTAAACTGTATTGACAAGATTTCCTGTATCGCCTGACAAGAATTCAATAAACACATTGGTAAGATTTGCTATATTAAGAGTGCTTGCGTCTTGAATGGAAACATTGACGAAAGTTGTCAATGAATTACCATTAGCCTCATATGTTCCTGAATATGTCAAGGTAGAACTATAATCTTCTGCTGCTCTTGTTACACTGACATTTAGATTTGCACCATCATCAATGTATAGATACTCACCAAATAGCTTTAGACCAGCAGGATGAATAAGATCCTTTAGTGCTTTTCTGTACTTTTCAATTGATTGCTTTGCTTTTACAACATAAGAGAATTCTTGATAGTAATCTCTATCTTCCAAGAAGTTATAACCAGACAAATGCCCGTCATCATTCAGATATCTACCAGGATAGGTAAATGTGCCTGTGATGATTGTCGCAACAGCTTGTGCTGTTCCGTCACCTATTGAACTTAGATTAAGCGTTGGTGCAGTATCATAACCAGAACCTCTGTTCAGAATAGTTAGATCTGAAATAGCACCAATACTGCTTGTGCCAGCAGGTATATTTTCACCGTCTCCAAGAATTGCGGTGACTGTAATGATTGCACCATTACCTGTTCCTGATATCACATTTGCTGTTGGCAGCTTATCTTGGCTATATCCCATACCACCTATAGGATATCCTTCTATAGTACTAGATATGAATGTAACCTCAGTTATTTTACCATTTGCTGCAACATTGAATACATTTGCTCTTGCGCCTGAACCGTAACCTCCAAGAACATTGATAAATTCTATTTCATCATCAACTTGATAGTTTAGACCACCGTCATCAATACGCATTCTACCTAGAATACCTAGATTGAGTACTCTTGTATTGGCTACAGCAGAAACATTTGGTGTTGTACTATAGTTCTCACCGGCATTTATCAATAGAACGGACTGAATAGGTCCTGTATTTGCAAAGATAAATGATAATATTGTATTTGCTATTGTTGTATTTGCATTTGATCCAGAAGTTACATTACCACTAAATGTAAAATAGTCAGCAACGTTTATCGCTACATTTGCAAGAGATCCTATTGTTGTGTATGAAATGTTATATGAATTAGGATGAACTGTGCCACTTGTATCTACTGTTAGTACATTTGCTCTAGCATTGGTACCGCCGCCGCCAGAAATAAGAATTGAGTTGTTTACTCTAAATCCGGCGCCGCCGTTTAACACAGATATACCAGAAATATTACCAGAACTCACAGATGAAACAATGATCGATCCACCTGTACCTCCGCCACCTTCAATCTGAACAACATCACCTACAAAATAACCAGTACCTGAATTTGTCACTGTTACAGTGTTCAGCAAACCTGAGAACAGATTTGCCGTGATAGAGTGTGTACTTCCATCCTCTTTTGTAAAAGTGGCAAATAGAATTTCACCATCAGAAAAACTTTTTGTCTGCTGAGAAATTTTAAGTTCTTTTACAAGAGTGCTTCCTTCATAATACACATCAACTCGTTCTACAATTGCTGTAGCGAGAGAAGTGTTACCCTTGATTTGTCTCTTGGCAAAATCTTGGACTGCTGCAATGTCATTGTTTGCTACACCATCAACAGATATGTCTGTAACTTTCAATGATTTTTCAATAAACCATTTACCGTCAGAAGCACGAAGAATGTCGCGTTTTGGATAGTAAAACTCAGTATCTTCTTCACCAAACATAATTCGAAGAAGGAATTCAATTGATTTTTCGGTTCCTCTTGATGCGTAAAATTCTTTAGCGTGTTTGAGAATTAGATTTTTATCTGCAATGATGTTTCTTGGTATAAGTTTTAGATATGTATCATAAAACTTTTCCGCAAACAAATCTATTGATTGGTCAATATCAAGATTGTTGGGTAAAGACTTGGCCATATCAACAGTATTACCAATACCTGTTATGGTATTAGACTGTTCCAGATATTCATAGTATGCTTCAATGAATCTGATAAAGTTCTGATGATCGTTCCTAACAAAAAACGGTACCTGAGTAGAAATCAGATTTGATATTTTAGAGTTAGATGACATTACTGTTATTTTTCCGAATCTACATCAATTTGAATAGATAAAGGATCGTTCTCGTCTATTTCTAAAATACGATTACGCAAGGGAGTAATCACTTCACTATCGATAGGCAAGTTAAATACCAGTTCATTTGTATCATAGAAACTGTTTGTTACAGTACCTGTTGTAGCAAGGGATCTTAGAACAATTTCACCAGTTTGATAGTTAATTGTTCCAGCATTATTGTTTACGATAACTTTTTCACCGTTTGTTCGGAAATAGTATGTTCTCAAAGAACCAATGGTTGTTTCCAGTCGCGCGACTGCTGTTGCTTGTGAACCGCCACCGCCTGTAATAGAAACAGTCGCTCTTGTATAGTTAGAACCCTTATTGGTTATTGTGATTTCTTGTATTCTACCGCCTCCAAACTTTACTGTAGCAGTCGCACCAGCACCGTCACCAGTTATTGTGACAGTTGGTGCAGAAGTATAATTGATGCCTGGGTTCACAATTACAATAGACTCAATGCCTGTAAATGCTTCTGGCACTTCTTCAAAAAATACTTGTCTCAAAACATTATTCGAATCGCGAACATTGATTTCAGGAAAAGTAGATATTCTGTTATTGAAGTCGCCTTTTTTGATAGGAAAGTTTGTATTGATAGTGTAGTTTTTCGTAATAGATGTATCGAGTGACAGTCTTTTCTGCAAGAAGATTTTCAAATTAGAACCAGTAATAGACCTTTCTGAATTTTCAATGGTTGTCTGAAGCTTTGATTTTCTAAAAGTTGAATCGAATGTTAATAGATCAGTATCACGATAATCTGAAATAGCAGCACGAACATTCTGTTTAATTTGTTCCGCTGTCAATGATGTAAGATTTGGATCATAGAATACAGTACCGCGAATAAGCAAGTATGTAAAATCTGGATCAATTATTTCAGGTATGACAGTAAGAATATTGCGAGAAACAATCAATCTTTCTTTTATTTGCTCTTTTTCCTGCTCTGTCAGAAAGTAATTCTCTTTGGTTTTTAGTGAGATAAACACTTTACCATAGATTGGCGGATCATTGTCTTGCCCACCCCACACGGTAACAGACTGAATATTTGGATAGTCTTTGAGAATTAGTGTTTCATAGTCGTTTCTTGTTACAGCACGATTTTGTGTGGTATAGTAATATGGCGCTCTAAATCTTATCTGCTCAACAGTTTCTTTCTCAGAACCTGCAAATGTAGGTGATATTGAGAATACTCTAACATTGCTGCTATATTTATCACCAACACTGTCTGTAAAGGAAAAATTATTGATTGAGTTTGCAGCTCCACCAACAGTGTCAATGTATGTTATATTGATTACAGAACCATTTTTTGGTTTCTTACCGATAATTCCATCACCAAAATAGATAACATAGTTTGATATTCCATCTTCTTCAACAAAATATGCTGCGGTATTGCTAGTTATTTCAGTGATATCATTGTAACTTGAATATGGTATAGTGTATGTGTTTGTTCTTGATTCTTGCACTGTAACTGTAAGATTGTTTATGTCAACATTAGCTGACGGTATAAGAAATCTGCGGCTGGTATTCTGTTCTGTCATCTCAAACTGACGAGTAATGACTTCACCTTGCACAATGTTTACATTTGAGAAATAGAAAGAACCATTGACTTTTGGCACTGTATTGGCATTCAAAGTTACAAATGGATAATTGATACCATCTATATCAGCACCTAAGAGTCGTGTATACTTGTCAAGTGTTAGAATTTGTGATGTTGTGTCTTCTGATTCAGGAGCAGGTGTAACTAAAATGTTAACTTTTGTACCTGCTCCACGCTTGCTGCCTGGAACATAGTTTATGAGTTTTGCAAGAGAAATTACAGACTGTCTAAGTTGAGCGGTATCAAGAAATGCTTCATTACCTACCATGTTTAGATAATAGCCCATGTAGTGGGTATTGTAAGCAAGAATATCAAGCAGTACAGACATACCAGAGCCTTCAAAATCAAAGTCTTGAAACTCGCTTTGACTTCTCAGATAGTTTTTTAGATTTTCTTTGATTGTAGCAAAATCAAGTTCTGCTATTCTAAGTGAAGTTGTCGGTGTATTGCTCATCTAATACGCTCTAAAAACAGGTTGACTATTACTGGTTCATTTCTGTTGACAATTACAAAGTATAGCTTAACATTGAAACCATTATTGTCTGGATCAAAGTTTACTTCCAATTGCTGAATGTTTATTCTTGGTTCAAAATTTACAAGTGTTTCTCTTATAGCATTGTTCAAGAAATTAGCTGTAATTGGTGTGACATTATCAAAGAGAAGCTTTAGTGCATTTGAACCTATGCCTGGTCTAAAAGGTCTATCATAGAAGTTTGTCAATAGAAGATTGCGAACAGATCGTTTGATTGCTTCTACACCTGTCTTTTTCATCACATCTTTTGTTGTAGGATGTGGCAAAAAATCCAGATCAAGGTCTGAATAATCGGGTTTTCTTGAGATAATGTCTACCATATGTTTATTTATGATTCTCTATTTGGATTAGTTGGTTTAGGTAGTATAGCAATAGCTTTTCTTGCACCTGTTGCTTGTTTTGCTAAACCTTCATTCATACGAATTTTAGGACCACCGTCTATGCCAACAGTAGCACTACTTTTCAATGTAAGATCAGATGCTGTTGACAATGCTAGAAGGTCAGCAGATTTTATAGCCATTTCACCATTTCTCGATTCAATTGCCATAGCATCTTCTGAACGCATATCTAAACTTGTACCAGCCTCAATCATGGTTTTACCACCCTTTGAGTTGATTGCAACATCTTTAGATGCACCGATTGCTACACTCTGTTGCGTTGATGTAAGAGATAATCCACCATCACCTGCGATAGATGTAATACCGTGTGATGAAATTTCAGCGGAACCTTCCATCTTCATTGTCAGACTCTTTGCTGAAAGATCCATGTCTCCGCGAACTTCAGCATTAAAATTCTTTGCTGTAAGATTCATATCACCATTTACAGTGGTATTGTGATTACCCATTACAGTCATATTATAGTCGCCTTCCACTCTGAGAGAACCTCCACCTTGAACAGTCACATCCTGTGCGCCTGTAACGAGCATACGGTTTTCTCCAAAAACAACGGTATACTGCCCGTTGTGTGCTGTGATAGAAAAGTGTCCATCTGTGCCAAACTGTAATCTTGTGCCTGACCGATGAAACAATGTCATTGACTCAGCACCCTCACTATCGTCTACAGACCAACCAGAACCTCCTCTTGACTTGAATACTGTTTGATTTGGATATGTTCCAGCTCCTTCAACTGCTCTTTGATCGGGTGGTGTATCCCATTTATCGACTGTTTTTTTCTGATCTTTCTTGTAGTCTGACGGTGGCATGATATATCCTCATTACATAAATTATATTAGTGTATTTTTAGGTTAGAGCATCAAAAATGTTTAAGCCTGTCATAGCAGCACCAACAATTTTGTTCAAATTTGTTCTTTCTTTTGTTCCAGGTGCTATGGCTTTTTGCGCTTGTTCAACAGCTTTTTTATATTCTTCTGGCTTAAGACGATTGAACATCTCATTCATCACAGCGGCTGAACCACCAAACATATTTGCATTAGGAAATACACCTGGGAACCCTCCTGATGTATTTGTCATGAGCGAACTAAAAGCTTCAATCAGCTTTTGTGCTGGTTCTGGTACCAGACTTGTCAAGTTTCCTAGAGCGTCTAGCTGCATTGGTATATCGCCAAACGGACCGCCTGACATGACTAAATCTACAGGCGGCAAACTTTCAAGACCGTACAAAGATGTGTCGTATTGTAGGCGCTGAAAAACACTTACCATTCCATATATATCACGAACATTTGATAGAACATCCACTGCGTTCTTAAAGAAAACATCTGGATTGATCTTTGCTGCTGTATTGAAACCGCCAGCTTCGTTTATCTCAACAGATTGTAGAAGTTTAGACATTGAGTTCATGGCCAAACCAATTTCTGGTGGCAGTTCTTTGAACAGCGCGTCTTTTAATGCTGAGGGCATGTTATCAAACAAAGAACCAATCGTCATATTCAATCCAGGCAGTTTACCTAGCATATCACCTGTCAAAACACTTGTAAAAGCTTGTACAGCAGTTGATATGTTCTTTTCTTGAGGCAAAAACATTCCTGACATGGACCAGAGAGTCGCAGTAGATGGTATACCTTTTGCGAGTTCATGCTTCCAGTATTCGCCTTTTTCTTTTGGTGGCTTTGAACCAGCTGGACCAGAACCTGCATTTGGTGGAATACGAATTTTAGCAATGTCTGATATAGCTTTTGCTATAGCTGGCCATAAAGCTGCACTATTGCCTGGTACAGTCGAGTCTCTGTTGATATCATTTGGTATGCAACCTAAAACATGAAGATGTCCTGTGCTGCTATGACCAGCCATCTTCATACACATTACAGCAGAACCATGCTCAGGTGGTGGATTGGCAGTTGTCATTCCGTTTTGATTGCCCTGTGCAAGTGTTCTCGCAAAAGGAAGATGTTTGATATCTACATTTGGACCATATTCAGTTGGACAATAAACGCGAACACCGCCAGACATTGTAGGATCAGGATCACTGTCGTTACCGCCCACTACAATACCATAAACAATCTTATTTTCGTTTGGATAAGCAACCATTATTGAATACCTCCACCTACGCTCTGTGATACACAGTCCATTGTTGTAATACCATAACCACCAGTCTTGAGTGTATGCGTCATACTATGTATGAGATACAATCCACGCCCATAGTTATCAAATCTACCGGTGCCTTTATTGACTGGATAAAAACCAATCATCTTGCCTGCGTGTAAGTCAGGATTCCATGGTACTGTCAGTCTCAATGCAATCTTGTCTGATTCCAACAGACTCATTCGTGCTTGTCTTGTCAGCAAATGATGCTCAACATCTGTATTACATGAGTCTTGTTCACCAGCAGAATTAATATTACTGAAAGCAGCCATATATTGGCCACCACCTATACCACAGTCTTTTGCTTTATTACCTAGAAGACTTTGCATTTTTAGCATCGTATTGACAACTACCAAAGAAGATATTTCTTTTTTATCAAGATCAATACCATTGAGAATGTCAGACAGATAGTCAAAATCGCACGGAAATGAATGTGTAATAATAGACTCAGGATGGCCATAACCAGCATTAATACCTGTTTCTTGAAAGAAGAAATTAGCCACGACATTATTACCAGCAGTCAAACTGTTCAGTGAGCGAAAATGGTGAATGTTGTTTGGGTCAACAGAACCCGATTCATAGCTGTTTCTGTATGTCATATAGTGGACAAACGACGGATCGTTACTTGCAGCAAGAGCAACATCAGCTTGTTGACTTACTACCTGAAACGGATGAATATTTTCTGCAATATAGTCTCTTGCAGGAGTAGATGATTCGAGATCCAAGTATTTTGCACCTGTGCAAGACTGTAATACCTCAGCAACAATAGCTGTTGGCGATACACATTTCCATGATTTTGATACCAGATTTCTTGCATCATTCAATAGACTATCATCGCATCCATGAAGAGTAAACTGCTCAACATTATTATTGATAAACTTTCTATCACTGAGTCTGTATATACGACACCCTGTCTTCAAGCCTTCAGTATAGCCAAAGTAAGGCAATACAGGTTTAGTCACTGTAATTGCCACCTCTGCTGATTTGAAATTATCAAGAACTTTTATGGTTGGATTATGCATAAAGCTATGTAATGTGATACTAGTCTGTAATCCCGGCGTCAATAAACTTTCAGTCATGGTAATTTCTTTGGCGCTCAAATCAGCAAACAAAGCATCATTTGTACCACTGATAAAATTGACTTCAAATGAAGTCATCGCATCACGAATGTTTATTTCAGTATTATTTCCTACTTCTCTTGGTGTCGGCATAATTATCAGGGTCTTCTAAAATAATTTGGTGGTGTATTTACAAGCAATTCGAGTTCGTTGATAATCTGCTGATAGTATCTTGGATGAATAATCTTGATAAGTCTTCTGTTTTCGTTCAATTGCTGTTCATAGTCATAATAGGTAATTCGATTGCGTGATATTGTCTCAAATACTGTTTTACCTGCAACTACATATGTTGAAAAGTCAGTCGTATCTGTCAGTGTATTGTACGCATCCATAGGCACAGATGGTGAATCAATTCTAAGAATCGTGCTATTTGCGTTTGATGTCAGTCCAGTAAGAGACTGAAATGGACTTACTTGACCAAAACTGTTTGCTATGAATATCTGGCCGTTTGCATTGTTCCATGAAATTACATCACCGAAAAAGGTATTAGATTCATTTGACACTCCAGCATAGACAATCTCTCCAGGTACATAGTCTGTTGAATAATTCGTCAGCGTCAAAACACCATCAGTCAATATTTCTTCATTGACTTCAAATGTTGTTACTGAAGTCTTCTGAGCAAAAGGATTTTCTCTGGTAATTACTTTTTCGTAATGATGATAATTTGTCTTTGCAAACTCAATTGATCCGTATTTCTTTTCAATATACTTGTCAAATACACGATTGCTCATCGGCCAATCATACTGTGGATCGTATATATCGTTTGCATATAGTATTATCCAGTGTGCATCTGATCTTCCATATACTTTGTCAGCAAGATCATCTGGTGTTTCTTCGTCTTTTATGATGTACTTATAGTAAGTGTCCAAATTGCCATTCATAATTTCTTTGATGACACGAACACGGAATAACAGATTTCTTGCTGAATCATACTCACTCAGCAGTTTCTTGTCAACTGTATAGCGAATTAGTGGAAATTTGTCTAAAAAGCTGGCCATTAGAATCCTTGTGCAACTCTCTTCTTGTGGAGCATCTCTACTTCTTGGAAATTCATACTCATACGAACAACGACTGGCGCACCTGTGCTAAATGTGCTGTATTTGCCTTCTGCTGGTGCATAGTCTACTTCAAATCTCTTCAGAACGCATGTATTGATGCGTGGCAGGTATTCATTTTCTTTGCCTGCACGATAGAATGTAATGTCAAATTCCGCTGGAGGAATAAGAAAGAAACCTGCACCAGTCAACTCTGGTGCTGAATACAGTCTCATTGTTCTGATGATTTCACGCACAGTTTCGCTCTCTTTTTCATTTCTTGGTGCAAGTAAAACTTCAAACATCCATTCTCTCATAGGTCTTGTCGCAAAGAGAACCTCAACCTGCGGATTGATAGGATAACCAGCCAGTTTAGCGCCAGTAGTGACTGCGCTACCTATACCATCAACAACTTTTGTTAGCGCACCATTAGTTCCTAACGCGCTATCTATTACACCTGCTACACCAGAAATAAAAGAACCTGCCATTGCAGTCATAGATACCTCTTCATATTTATTGTCTTCCGTGTAAACAAGACCGCCGTTAGGCATATGGAGAGCAATAGACTCAGCTATTCTTTTTGTTCCTCTGTAAAGAGCTGTCTTATCACCTGATAAAAGATCACCTAAGAATCCACCGAGTGACGGATCATTACCAAATCTCAACAAATCAACTTTTGAAAAGTCGCCAGTTTCTGTACCTGTAGTAAGAGCCTCAACAATTGCAGTTGAACCTAATGGACCGCCAGACAAACCGCTATATGGAATATTAATATTGATAATCATATAATGATCGTTATCTTCTTCGCCTAAATCACTTGGAAAAACTCTGTAATTGAAGTCATATCTCGTTTGTTCAAGATCACCACTAGCATCAGTAAGACCACGAAAAATATCTTCTTCAAAGTATCTTGCTAATGCAGCACCTCCTAAAACTAGAGGAAAAATCGGTAAAGCCATTTTTAGTTCCTGTAATTGTTTTCTATATATTTATATGGCATACAAAGGCAAATTCTCACCCAAAAACTACCAAAAATACAAAGGTGATCCCACGAACATCATTTATCGTTCGTTGTGGGAACTCAGAGTTATGAAATATTTAGATGATAATACCGCTGTTTTAGAATGGAGCAGTGAAGAAATTGCTATACCTTACATATGCCCAACAGATAATAAGCGTCACAGATATTTTCCAGACTTTCTTGTCAAAGCAAGAATGAAAGATGGAAGTATTCAAACCATGCTATGGGAAGTCAAACCTAAGAAAGAGACAAGGGAACCTAAGAAGAAAAAGCGTATAACTAAGCAGTATATCACTGAGGTAATGACTTGGGGTAGGAATCAAGCTAAGTGGAAGTCAGCCACTGAATACTGTCTTGATAGAGGTTGGTCGTTTCGTCTAATCACTGAAGATGAATTAGGTATATAACAGTAGTGCTTATCATCGCTGGCATAGCCATAATACAGCTATGTCAAGCACTTGTCAAGTAAATTCGCATAAATAATCATATGGCTATAAAAAGATACACACCAAAAGAACTATTTGACTGGATGACAGAAAAAGCACGATCTGCTTCTTCCATGCGTAATCGTATGATGCAGATGGAAGGGCAACAGCGTGGTACCACGACTATTGGGCGTATGTTCTTTTTCAAGTATGATCCCAAGACGAAAGACAAGCTTCCTGTCTATGATGTTTATCCGATGGTATTTCCTATAGAACAATACAATGACGGTTTTCTCGGTCTTAATATTCACTATCTTGATCCTGATCAAAGAATGAATTTGCTGAACAGATTGCAAGAGTATGCTACCGCAAGAAACTATACTGCTAGAACCAGATTGCAAATATCATATGATTTGTTGAGTTCTACCAGAAACGTCAAGTCTATCATAGGACCTACAGTAAAACGATACTTGTATGGGCATGTTCGTTCCAAATTTATTGAAATACCAGCTACAGAATGGGACAAAGCTTCCCAACTATCACTAGAACTATTCATTAGAAAGACATAAGAAAATGGATTTATCCAATAAATTAACCAATCTGGGTATGCCTGCTGCATTATCTAATATGGGTGATTACGGCGGTCTGGCCAAGTCTGCTAGATTTGCTGTTTTTATCAATATTCCGATTGGGCTATTAGACAATTGGGCTACGATGGGAAGTGAACTTGTATATCTATGCGAAGCTGCTGAAATGCCTGGTCGTGCTTTTATGTCTGTAGACGCAAGATACTATGGTCCAAGTCATAAGTTGCCATATCAGACACAATATGAAGACACTACAATGACTTTTTTGTGTCGTTCCGAATCGCGCGAGAGAAAATTCTTTGATGATTGGATGGAATATATCAATCCGACAAACAGCTTTGATTTCAAGTTCAGAGATGAATATGCAACTGACATTCAGATAAGACAGATAACAGAGTATGAAGGAGAATATGATACTGATCCTAATCAAGGTCTTCCTCAAACCGGTGGTACCGGTAATGCAAAAGAAACATATCGTATTACACTGAGAAAAGCATATCCAGTCAATGTCAATCCGCAGCCAATGACATGGGCTGACGATCAGTATCAGAGACTTGCAGTGACATTCACATACTTCAAGTGGCTGAGAGTTGGTCGTGATAAAGAACCAGCAGCATCAGGCAATACTTTTGTTGACGGCAAGCAAAATATTGTCAGCACTGCTCAAGGCGGTAAGAGAACACCTATCAGTTTTATTAGATAATTATCAGAGGATATTTTATGATACCTACAATTGATGTACCAACATATGATTTGAAACTACCCTCAAACGGAAAAGAAGTTAAAGTCAGACCGTTTCTGGTAAAAGAAGAGAAGCTGCTATTGATGGCTGTCAGTACAGATGATGCACAGGAAATAATCAAAACGACAAAGCAAGTCATCAATAATTGCTTGATTTCCAAAGATGTGAACATTGATACTCTGCCATTCTTTGATGTGGATTATCTGTTCATCGCTCTCAGAGCAAAATCTGTCGGAGAAAAGATCAGCGTTGGATATGTGTGTCTGACTAAGACTGACGGAATTGAATGTGGTGGCAAGTTCAAGGTAGACTTAGACATTTCCAATATTGCTGTTGTCAAAGACGATAGCATAGAAATGGATATAGCGTTCAATGATGATCTGATTTTCCGAATGAAATATCCGTCATACTCTGTCATCAAGTCTATAACCGAGAAAGACACAAGCATAGAAAAGACAATCAAGATCGTAGCTGCATGTATTGAGCGTGTCTTTACAAAAGGGCAGTATTATACCAGCAAAGATATGACACCAGATGAGATGGCAAGTCTTGTTGAAAGTCTGACAAACGAACAGTTTATGAAGCTTGAAGAGTTCACAAAGAACTTTCCATACTTTGAAGTTATCGGTAGTGGCAATTGCACAAAATGTGGCAAGACACATTCAGTGAGGTATAATGATTTCGTAAGTTTTTTTCAGTAATGTTCAGCTATGATGACATCCGAAACTTCTATAAGACTATGTTCTCTATGGTTCAGTTTCACAAATACTCACTAGCTGAACTTGAAAATATGATGCCTTGGGAAAAGTTCATATACATTGACTTGTTGTCTGAACATTTGAAGAGAAAAGAAGAAGAAAGACGCGACCAAGAAGCAGCAAACAAAGCAAGAGTTATTAAGAGAAGATAGAAATGGCAGTAAATCCTTTAGCTAGAACTGGCGAACAAAACACACTCAAAATGTCTGATTTGCTCCGTATACCTGTGAGAGACAGAGTTACCGCAGCAAAGACAGATAGCAGTTTCATTCAGATGATCCTGAACTCATTGACGCCTATTGAAGTCGCAAAGGCTTTTCCTAGCTATTACAGAGACGCAATACCAGATGTTTCCAACTTTGTGACAAAGAACATTGAAGCGAAACTGGCTGGCGGTGGTATGTCATGGAATCAAACACGAGGTGGATATCAAGGCACCGCTAGACCAGGATATACAGGTGAAGCTGAAACATCTTCTACAGCACGACCTGCCGGTACTCCTCAACCCACATTAGAAGAGATGAAAAAGAATTTGCTAAAAAGAGGTATTGATGTTGATAACATATATTCTTCTATTGGCACAGGTATATTGGCTAATGATAAAAGAGTCAAATATCTTCAGAAGCTTTCTGACGATGAATTGAAAAATGCAGGACTACAAAGAACCGAAACAGAAGAAGGTAAGACTCTGATTAAAAGAATGGAATCAAAATATGATACCATGAGTGATGAAGACTTGAAAAAATTAGCCAGAACTTCAGGTCCTGTAGACAGACTGGTACCTAATAAAAAAGGATTTGTTAATCAAGATCAATTATACGCTGCTTTAGTGCAAAGATTTTCAAATTCAACGTTGAATGGTTTTGTGCCATCAGATGGTGAAGCATTTGGTGTTAAAACAGGTAGTCCTCAAGAATGGGCTAGACTCGCTCTTGCACTAGGTAAACAAGAATCATCTCTGCATGTTAAACCAGGAAATGGTTACAGAGGTGGTATGTATCAGTTTAGAGAGGATGATCTTAAACGTTATGGAGTTTCTGGAAATGTTTATGATCCTAATGTGCAAATTGAAGCAATGGCTAAACAATGGGAAAAATTTATTCCTAAATCTGGAGCGATTGCAGGTAGAGGAAACGGAGCTGGCACATATGGTGGATATAGGGGCGGCGCCGCGTACTTTGAACCTTTAAGACATCCAGAGCAACTAGCTAAACACTGGGAAAGTGTAGATAAGACTCATCAAGCTTATCAGCCACCAACTACAGGAACAACAGATGAAAGTCCTGAAGAAATTCGTAGAAGACTGAAAGCGCAAGAACAACAGCAGTTCGCTAATGCTCTTGTCAAAGAAACATATGAATTAGAATCGCCAACATCGTCAAGTGGCACAAAAGTTTCATATGAAGATTCCTCTGAGCAGTTTAAGATAACAGGAAATATGAAAGGAGTAGATCCTAGACTTGCTGAAATTGCTAAAATTGCTGCTGAAGAATTTCCTTTGAGAGTGAGATTGTTTTCTGGTAAAAGAAATGATGGCGCACATGCAAAAGGATTAGCAGTTGATACTCAGTTATTTGATGAAGCTGGTGTGCCTATTGCATCATATCAAACTCCACAATCTGCTAACATATATGCTTTATGGGCAGAAAAAATGAGGGAAGTTCAACAAAGACTTTATCCTGAATTGGATGATGAGTTTGTATGGGGCGGCGCCTTTTCTGGTTTAGAATCAGGCAAATATGGTGCAGCAGATTGGATGGATTTTAGAATAGGTAAGCATAATGGTGTAACTCCTGAAAATATGCAATCATATCAGTTTGGCAAAGGATTTACTAATCCAAACTATGTCGCAGACGCAGAAAATGATTTTCTCGGTATAGGAAATAGACCTGTAACATTAGATGATTTGAAACTTTTAGAGGGTTTTAGATTATCAAAAGAACAGCAAGAAATTCAACGTCGAATTGCCGTTGCGGGAGGATTTAATTCAGGTCTTTTAAATCAACCTAATATAGGTGAAAGAAAACTTGAAGGTCCTCAAATAGTACAAGAAGAAACTGAACAAACAGCATCAAGCAGTATTAACTCTATGATTATTCCTAACACTCTTAATCCTAATTTGCCAGGCGGCGAAGAAGCTATGGCAGGTAAAGAAGAACTTGCTGGAGTCGTATTTCACAAAACATCATTAACTCTAGAAAAGTTACAAAAGGGTGAAGATCCTAGAGCGCCTACATTTGGTTATAATACAGCAATTGTTTCTACATATCAAGACGAATCCGGTAATAAAATAACTGAACAAGAATGGAAAAAATTACCAAAAAGTCAAAAAAGCCTTTACACAGAACAAGCTGAAGTTCATCAAATTAGACCTGAAAATGTTCGTCCAAATCAAATACGAAAAACTTCTGATCCGGATACACCAAGATCAAAGGAAATAGGCACAGAGTTGAACAATACAAATGCTCTTGGTATTGTTACGATAGGTTCTGATTCTGCTGCGAAACAAGATGCAACAAGAAAATATCTTGCTGAACTGATAGCTACGGGCAAAATGTCAGAAGATGCTTTGAACAGTGTTTACGGTCACGGTGAAATACAGAATGATGATGGTCGTCCTTTCATGGATCCTAAGAAAACACCAGAAGGTTCTGTGATGGCAAAAGCAGTCAGAGAAAATGTTGAAGAAATTAAACAGATAGCAGAAGAAATGAAAAAAGATGCATCTATTGCAACAGCGGCAATGGAAGAAGAAGCACCAGAAATGGCTCTCGGTGGTTTCATACCAGAAAAAGACAATCTGTCTGTTGTAAACGCACGAGGTGATACTTTAGCTAAAATCAACGAAGGTGAATTGAACGGTGGTATACGAGCAGATGGAACAGGCTTAAGAGTTGTATCTAACAAGACAAGAATAGCAGATGATATTGTTGAGAGAAATACTACACCTGCACCTACCGAACAACCTGAACCTCAGCAGCAAGAAAAACCTGTAGAACAAAAGAATCAGGTAATGAATGATGATCAGCAGTGGCGTGAGTCTTCAATGATAGACACTTCATATTCAGCTGGCACTCAAGTCAGAGCATTTCGTAGGTCTAAGTTTATGCCTGAAGGTTATCATTTCAACAGAGCAACACCAGGTTCATTAGCATAAAAAAAGGGAGAGCCGAAACTCTCCCTCTCGTATTTATTGATCAGCAAGGGACTTGAAATAGTCCAAGTCTTCATCGTCTGTATCAAACGGCGCAGTATCTTCAACAGACTTGCGGGGCTTTGATGCCTCAAACGAAGGCTTCTGAGTCACTGAATCGGTGATCTGATCATTGACAGCGGTAGCTGAACTACCAAGCACCTCATCAAGACGCTTCTTCAGGTCATCATAAGTCTTATAGTTCTTGGGATCCAGGAACTCCTTGAGAGTGTATTCAGACTTCCAAATCTTCTCAAGCTGTGCGTCATCGTCCAGAAGAGGCGAAGCATTGTCAAATGACGAAGTGTCATAGTTGACATAGCCAGCGACCATGCGTGAGCGAAGCTTGAAGTTAGCACCGTTCCAAAGATCGAACGGATTCATTGGAGTATCACCCTCATACTCAGGATTCATAGCTGCGGTAAGCTTATCAAAAATCTTCTTACCGAACTTGTAGAGGAACACCTTACCTTCGTTGGCAGGATTTGAAGGATCCTTCACGACATAGATGTTGGTAACATAGTGCAGTCTGCGCTTTTGTTCACGGGCCTGCTTGCGCTGCCAAGAGTTCTCGTCGGATGTAGCATTCCAAAGAGAAGAGTTGTATTCGCCTACAGGATCCTTCTGACCGATAGAAGTAAGTGAGTTCTCAATATACCACTTACCGGTCGGACCCTTGAAGCCGTGATCAAAGTAACGAACCCAAGGAAGTGCATCATCACCATCAACAGCAGGTGCAGGCAGAAAGCGAATGACAGCCATGCCATTGCCAGCCTTGTCACGATCCAGCTTCCAGAAGCGAGTATCTTCTTCGCGGTCGTTATTACCTTGCGGTGCGTTGATCTTTTCGATTTCCTTAGTAAGACGGGAAATATCGGTTGAGGACTTCTTGAGGGATGCAAAGTTTGTCATTGTATGTTCTCCATGTATAACAGTGTATGTTCGTTGTATAGTTTGTATATAATAGCAGGACAATCTCGTCTTGTCAAGTATATATAGTATCATTTATCTTGGTTTTCAAGATTTGTTTGAACTTTTTTTTGTCTAAATCTTGGAGCAAAAACGGAGCAAACTTCCGTGCTTTGAAGCTGAACTTGGACCATAGATAGTCGTCCTTGAGTTTAGCATCAAACTTTGGAATGAAGTCAATGAATATGTTCATGATCAGCAATGTTTCTAGAGACAGATCACCACGCATATACTCATTGAGGAACTTAGGATAACCATTGTCTTCTAATTTGAATAGAGACTTGATGTCATCATACTTTTCCAGTTCATTCTTAAATTCGTAGGACATGGACTGGACTTTTCGCAAATACTTTTGAGTAGATTCAAAAGCGCCATCATCCAACATATCTCCAATCCATGTCCTATCTGCTAGGAAAGATAGTGCAACGTGTGTCTTTACATCATTACACTTTCTGGCCAGCTTCTCAAACTGAAATCTATCCTTGCGAGACAGGAACGATTCCTTGCTTGCATTGACTTTACCATTATACTTGAAGTAATCATACTTGTCACTAGTAAAATGACTCTTCAATGCAAGATAGGTACAGTAAGTTTCATATCCTGTAAGCTTCATTTATCAAAACGGCAGTTTTGTGGTGTTTGACTTTGGTAAGAAGTTGAGTTCTTCAGCTTCAAGTTGAATTTTGGCCTTGAGTGAACCAGAGATAAGCTTTGCTGCTAGTTCAATCTCAAAACCTGTATCATTGCAATACTCAATAATGGAATCCATATATGATAGTTGCTTCTCTTTGGCCAGAGTTTCAATGGCCAAAGAAAACGTTGTCATCTCTTCTTTCGTAGGCATGATTACTTGCCTGCGTCAGGCGTATAATCAGAAGAAAGTTTGTGATTTGTCTTTATATTCACGAACATCTTTTCACCTTTTCTATCAATAAATAATGTAACTTCTTCCAGATCACCATTCAGCATAGCAAGTTCAGTAATCAGATCATTTGGATTTGATACTAACTTAACATTGGCTTTGTTCTTTGGTGTTGTGATACCAATAATAACATCACCTTGCTGTATTCCTGCCTTTGCTGCTGCTCCATCTGGCTCTAGTTCTCTTACTATAACAGATTGTCCGTCATCTGTCAAGTCTGCTGATACGTTTATAACTTTCCAATGAACTTTACCAAGAGCGTTAAAATCATTTAGAACCTTTTTGACAAGATTAGAAGGAACGCAAAATCCATATGATCCGCCTTCCAAAGCAAGCATCATTGTACTAACGCAAACAACTCTACCATTTACATCAAAGATGGGACCACCTGAGTTGCCCTGGAATAAGTTTGCATCTACTTGATCCATGAACTTTGGATTAGGTCCAGCACGACGATGCTTACCTGATATTATACCCTCAGATATTGTCCATGTCAAACCCCAAGGATGACCAATGACTATAACTCTATCACCAGGCTTTGTCATATTGCTATTGCCCAGTGATAGATTAACAGGGTTTTCGGTTGCTTCAAACATTTCCCAATCGCTCAATCTAATCACAGCAATGTCAGATATGGGATCAGCGTAGACTACTTTTGCTTCATATTCTTTTCCAGACTTGCTTGAAAAGACCTTGATTTGCCCCTGACCAGCAATGACATGATGATTCGTAACGATTTGATTGTCTTCAAGAATGAAGCCTGTGCCGCTTCCTCCAGATGTTGCGTCGATTTTATTTTGAATAAGAACAACACCATTCACAGTCTCATTATAAACTTCCTTAGCAGACTTTTCGTTACAGCCCACTAATGCAAGTGCTAAAACACTCACTGCTAAAAGTTTCTTCATTGATTTGTTCCTTTCTCTGGTGGAACTATTTGTTCAGATATCTCAATATCAGGAATGGTTGGCTTGTATGTATCGCCAGCTTTAGGCAACAATCTCTCAAGGAGTTGCCCTAATACACCAGACGATTCTTCCCCCTCATCATTACCGCCCTCTCCTTCTCCACCATTTTCTGGTGGTATACCATTTATGCGAACTTCGCGTCCCTCTTCAATAGCTTGTTTTGCTTTATCAAAGGATGCTGCTCTATCATTAGAGTATTTCACATAGTATGTTTTTGGTGCAACTCTTGGATAAACATACTCATACCACTTCTTAGGTATTGTGGGATACAGACTGATATAGATTGCACCAGGATCAAAATCAGATGGATTGACTATAACAACAGAAGCTAGAATGCCTTTTACTTCTCTCTTCTCTTCTGCTGGCCATCCTTTTACACCATCAAGCGAAAAATAAACAGCGTTGGCTAGAAACACAATCAAAGCAATGACTAGAACTCTTATCGTTCTGCTGTTCCAGTAAAACGCTGCTGCGATGACTAGTGCTGTGAACAATGCTATGAGAAGAAGAATTGTTTGTGTCATTGTGCTTTTATTCCAACTCTAACTGATACAAAACCATCTTTATAACGAAGAATGTTTTTCTTATCGTCCATCACAAATCTTGTTGCTGTTTTTTCTTGCCACACACTGTCCATTTTCATTTCTATTGTTTTGACAACCATATATTTTGGATTGATTCTAACAACTTCAATCGTTACAGGCACATCTATCATAGAACCTTGCCCCATGCCTTTTGATCCTGTACCTTCTGTTTCAATACAAGAATAAACATGCACATTCACAATATACTCACCAGAAAATGTTCCTCTGAATGTGACATATTCTTTGTTGTCAGGATCTATTACGATTTCTTTATTGTCAAGCTGATATACACTTCTACGCTTTCCCATATCGTCGCGTTCAAAGTACATCAGCCCTGCTTCCATAAAGCGATATGATACGACATTGTTTTGTGGATCACGAACCCACAAGTCAAGATCACAGTCAACACCTACTGGCCATTCCATTGTGATCACATAGTCTGCATTTTTTCTAATGCCTTCGTTCTGTTGTACAATAGGTGCAATGAGTAGAGTTGTCAACATAAAGATAACAACTGTACCCATCAATAGAGCGATCAGAATATCAATGTATGCAGTACGAAAATCAAACTTTTTATTCTTCATGATCATATGTTACCGCATATAGCAGCGCCTTTGTTATCAAACTGGACAGAATGCCTGTGGCATTGGTGTAAAGTGCAATGCCTAAACCAACAGACATATTAGCTAATAGTGCAGCTAGACTTGCTGGATCAGTAACAGAAGCAGATGTAATACCTGAAGTGAGAAGATAGATGAAGCCGATTACAGTGCCCAACATACCTAGAGCAAGCATCTGTTCGGAAAGAAACCAACAAGCATCAACCATCTTGTTAGTAAAGTCTTTCAGATATGCAATGTAACCAATCATTAATGTGGTTACAACGTAAAGAATAGCGAGGAGAGATGTGATCATTGTCACATCATCATGCCAAATTTTAGCAATGATGCCATTATGCCATGCCCAGAAAACGCCAGACGCAACAAACAGATTTGTGACCCACCAGATATAGAACGGCTTAATTGACTTCATACTGACCTCGCTATTTTTTTAGTGTCAGTTTTATTTATTCGTTCTTGGATACGAATCCGTTAAGCTTTTCGGCCAACTTGATGATAGCTTCTGCATCCATGTTTGGTACTGAAGGGAAAGGCGGAAGAATTGCGTTCTTGTCACCGTTTGAAAGAGCAATAGAAGCCTTTTCTCTTTCAAGGTTCCAATCATTTTCAAGACGAATACGTTCGTTCATATTTTGCTCAATGATAAAATCTCGCGCAATTTGAAGAAGTTCAAGACGGATTTCGTAAGGGTTCTTTGACATGATGTTTCTCCTGTGTCATGTGTGTTAAGGTGGAGGGGTTCTGTTTCCACGCCCCCTCCGAGCGCATGTTAGGCAGCTAGTGCCAAACGAGGTGCAAAGTTATCGTTTGCATTTAGAGTTTTGCGCTTGTACGTAGTCGCCTACGGTTATCTCCAGTCAACTATTCTACACTCAGTCGATCCTAGTTCGCCCCCATCAAAGACACTCCTCAACAACGTTTCGAACCGTTGCCTGACCCACGGAAGGATTGCCTGGCCTATCTCCGTATATATGTATTAAGTGGCGGAGTGCCTTTGGTGGAGGCGCGGGGTACTGCCCCCCGGTCCTCAGTGTTTTTCGTTTTCCTTCACCGATAACTACAGTATATATAACTCCTAAAAGTTATACGCACTGTTTCGTGCTGGCACCTGAATGAAACCTTCAGGTTTACCATCATCTCCTACAATAGCGGCTGTTAGATGCCCGCCATACACACAGGCGGTATCAACATTTGTGCGATCATCTATTTGTTCGATCTTACCTAATCGTGGTGTATGACCATGATAGAAGTGCTTACCCATCTGTGCGTGATGATATTCTTCATATCGCATCCACAATAGTATTTGATCCCTTTGTTCACTCATTGGAAATGCAGGGTTTGCACCAGCATGTGCAACGATGATCGTGTCATCTTCATAATACTTCGGCAGAGTTCGCATCCAATCTGTTACATAATCAGGCAGTTCCATGAGTGGGCTGTTGAAACTGCGAAGTGTGGCCTCAGCATAAGTGAAATCACCATCAAGTAACATATCTTCATGATTGCCCATAAGAGTCACATGACCATTCTTCTTCATTCGCATGACTTGATCAACAACTTCTTTGGATTTTGGGCCGCGATCAACATAGTCACCAACAAAGATCATCTTACAAAGATCATCATCAGCATGATCATATATCTTATCTAAGAGCAAGCACAGTTCATCATAGCAACCATGCACATCACCAATCACATAACGTTTCATTTCACTTTCGCTTTCTTACAGCCCTCTTTGGCTTATCATCATATGGAGTCCAACGAAGAATATCACCTTCATCCGTAATCTTGATCATCTTTTTTTCTACAAGCAACTGCAATGCAAACTCACCACCAGCAGCAAATCCTCTACGACTACTGACATAAGCACACACGCCAAAAGCAAGGCAAAGTGTAAGAATCATCCAAGGATCCAAGTACATTAGAGTTTTTCCTGTTTGTATAAGTGAATCTTTTCGAGTAAGTTTTGAATGTATGAATTCTTATCACGAATGAAAACTTGTGGTCGTTCCATGAAATCAACTGAGATAAGAATCACGATTTGATCTATGGGTTCATTGACCAGTTCTTCATACATTAGAGCATAGGCTGTTCCCTGCTCAAAGTAATTATCAATCCATTCTTCCTTCTTCTCTTTTGTAGAAGTCTTGAAGTCTATGATGGAAGGAACGCCAGCAAACTCTGCAATAACGTCTGTTCTTCCAGCAATACCAAGCTTCTCACTGAAGAGAGGACTTTCAATATAGCGTATATTGTCGATCAAGTCAAGCGTTTCTTTCATATCGTTGAAAGCTTGTCTCATGTCAGGCATTACACCATTGAGAAAGTCATCTTCATTGCGGAGATAACCTTCCATCATGTTGTGGAATCTTGTGCCGCGATTGGAAGCACGATACATCACCTTATCCGCCTCTTCGTTTCCAATCCGATTGCGCCATTCTATGAGAGACTTCTTTTTGAAATGGCCAAGAACAGTTGTAACAGATGGAAGCTTCACTCCATTTGGTGTGATATAGAATCTCTCACCAGTGCTTTCGTCCGTATCAAGCGGATGCAGAGTAGGCAGACCATCAACATACTTAAACCTCTTCACTCTCTAAATCTTTCTATTTCATCTTTATGTTTTTTATATGCTGCACTTTTTCCTGATATGACTTTTTTGATGCGCTCAATAGCTTGTTGATGCCGCGGCTTGTTTCTGAACCTTTGTTGCCCTTGAACTACACCATGAAATGTATTACTCTCAGGATCGTGTTCAATGTGAAATCTTGTCCATCCTTTTTTCAAAGCACCATCAACATGCTTTGCATAGTCATGATAGAAACCGCCTATGGTATCTTTCATTTCTACACCTGTGCGTTCAGAGTATGTATCACCGTGTGTTAACTTTTGTCGCTTGCCTTTTTTATCTCTCCATGTGCTTCTGTTGAAAATAGCAGAACCGTTTGGTTTGAGCCAGCCTGATGCTTCTCTCTCTTCCAAGTATTGTTTGAATGTCTTCATGTCTCGTTCCATTTCTTTAGTATCCAGCTAGAACTATTCTTCTTGTCTTGCCCACCAATACCAAACACAAACTCAACATCATCTATTCCGCATTCCATCTCTGGGATGTTCTCTTTCGTTCTATCTCCACCGTTTGCAAAGATAATTGTTTGGTCTGGGTTCTCTTCACGAATACGACGGATAGCGTCAATAGCAGTGTTATCAGAGTCATCGAAAGCAAATACATCGTCTACGCTTCTTAAGTTTGATAGTATCATATGACGTTCAGTCCAAGGCATGAAAGGCTTACCCTTCTTGTGAGTAAGCCAATCATCAGAGTTTAGCCCAACAAACAGATAATCTCCGAGTTCCTTGGCCGCATTGATATATTCTATGTGACCCGAGTGAACAGGATCAAATCCACCTGTAATGAGAACTAATCTTGGCATTTTTGCTCCATGAGTTTATCATACTCTCGTTCTTTTCTCAATCTATAAGACCAGTTTCCACCCATGCCGCTTGGTTTTATCGGCTCATTCAAATACTGCTCTTTTATCCAAGCGTCTCTTTTTTTCTTATACTCATCATCCATATATCACTTCAGCTTTTTGAAACTGCCTCTTCTTGATTTAGGTTCTGGCTCATCTGTAAAAGTTATTTTTGGTTGCTTATCTGCTGGTTTTGTAGGTTTGAATCTTGTTTCGCCATACGGATTATCTACATTAGATGCTGTTCTGTTTCCATAAACATCTGCTGAACCATCTCTATTATGAGCAATACCTTTACCCTCTGGTGTTCTATGAATAAAGGTATCTTGATTATACTTTCTTCTTAGTTTATGACCCAGAGATACAATCTTCTCACCGGTAGGATCGTTTGGTAGATGAGCCATTACAGACTTTTCATTTTCAATCTCGCCAGCAGCGTTTTGCCATACACCCTTTGTCTTTTTGAAAACAGCACCAGATGCTTTGAGACGCTTGTAAAGAGTTTTCATTCTCTTTTTATTCTTTTTGTCAGGCAGATTTTTTCTAGCAGCAGAAATGATGATCTTATGAATACCCTTTCTTCTATGCTTTAAATCCTGAGAAAGAGGATTGCCTTCTTCAAGTCTACGCATCAGAGCGACAGAGCCTGCTCTTGGATCAAGTTCTGTGCTGTCAATATTCAAGCCTTCTTCACCATCAAAATCTGAATTGTGTTTAGGATAGAACTTGTGTTTACCTGTATGCCAATATCCCAACTCACCTTTGATTCTATTGTCTGGTCCTATACCATGATGTTCAGCGGTTTCTTGATGTGTCCAGCCTCTTTTGCCTTTTAGAATATGCTTTTTGTCATCAACAGGCACACCGATGTTTCTTATTGCTGGTATCAGCTTACTTCTAAATTCTGATTCTATTATAAACTCTAAAAATGTTATCATCGGTCCCAATCTCCATCTTTACCTCTTTCATAATTATGACTGTTCAAGTGATCTTCTAAATCTTTAGCACGACCTTCAAGTTTGTCTGCTTTTTTATATCCGCTGCCTCTTACAGATCCTGCTTTTGCGATGGAGTAAGATTTGTCTGGATGTGAAATGTATCCAACATACTTTACATCTTTTACCCATTTATCATTTCCAACGGCCATATCGCGTGTGGCTATTTGGGCATGAATGAAATTATACGCATCTCCAATATGAAGTTTATCATTATTGTCTATAACAAATCTCGTTTGTTTTGATGGTGCGTTTCTTGTGAAATTGTGAGCATGAGAGTGTGAAATTGTCCTTATAGTTGGACCTCTCACACTCTCTTGCAATTGTTGCAACCACTGTCTAAACGTCTTCATAGCCCCATTGCGTCCTTTTGGATGATGTATGATTTGACCAGACCAGAACGAACAATGTCCTCTTTCTGGAAATCTATATGATGAAAAGTATTTATTCGTTTGGTAATTGCCATAAGCTGAGTAATACCTTCACGCTCATGGGGCTTTATCAAATCCGTCTGTCTGAAATCACATAGGTTTCTTTGTCGATCTTCATTGCCTGCGGAGATGGAATTGTCAGTGTGAACTTCATCAACCATGTTTCACCGGCTGGATGGCGCGCTCAAATGCAGCAATGACAGCATCATGATCGCTCCTAAGTGCGTCAGCCGGGGTATCTTCAAACTCGGCGTGCGGTCGCGTCAGCCAGTAGAGCAGCCGGAAGTTACTCCAGTTATCGGGTTTCATCTCAATGATCTTGATGAGAGCTGCATCATTAGCATTTGCCATATCAGCCACTTCTTTGTTTGTAATATTGGCCTCAGTCAAATATTGTTTGAATGTCTTCATAGCCCCATTGCGTCCTTTTGGATGATGTATGATTTGACCAGACCAGAACGAACGATATCTTCTTTCTGAAAATCCACATGTTCAAAAGTATTTATTCTTTTAGTAATGGCCATCAACTGTGTGATACCTTCTTGTTCATATCTCTTCAACAAGTCAGTTTGTCTGAAATCACCACATACAATGATGCGGCTCTCATCGCCCATACGAGTCATCACAGTGTCAGCTTCTTGAAATGAAAGGTTTTGACTTTCATCAAGGATCACGATTGCGTTATTGAATGTGATACCACGCAAGAATGATGTTGTCGTAAACTGAACAATACCTTTCATCTTCAGTATATCGTATCCATCACCACGCCCAAATAGACTATCACAAATCTCGCGGTATGGTTCTTCGTACACAGCAGCTTTCTCTTTCATAGAGCCAGGAAGAAATCCCATGTCTCTGGAAGGTACAACTGAGCGAACAATGATTATTTTATTGTATATTGAGTTGCCTGTCAAGATTTCATTTAGAGCAAGATAGAGGGCACAAAATGTTTTGCCTGTTCCAGCAAAACCGTGGAGCATGAGATGATAACCTTGTCGATATGCATTGAATGCTTTCTCCTGATTTGGTGTAAGCGGCTTGATGTGTCTTAACTCAAAATGAGCAGCCTGCTTTTGTGCTTCTGGTTGTCTAGTCTTGTTCTTTGGTTTCTTAGACATTTTGGCTCCTGTAAAAGCAAAAGGAGACGAATCACCTGCGTGACCATCTCCTTTTGAAAATCTTTTTCTTTTGTGTTTGATACTCATACTTCTTTGGGTATTGTGTATCTTCTTTCTACTGCGCCACCTAATGGATTTGTTTCTTTCACTTTACCAAGAACATATTTTGAGAAGTCAGAAGGAGGCTTTGTCACTCCCATTCGAATGGGATCACCAAGATTCATTTTGAATGTCTGATTGAAGCGCGGATTTGCTTCCAAGAATGCTTTGAGTTGATCATATGTCATCTCAAGTTCAAATTCTTCTTCGGTTTCTGTGTCAATGAATGAATATATCATACTCTTATTTAGTATCCTTTCTAGCTGCCCATTCCACCAATAGTCCTA
>Ga0208160_1000056_pt1 | contig 45228 bp, 66 predicted proteins | sample CB_VirMetaG_FD_184536 | JGI IMG/M metagenome (GOLD analysis project Ga0208160, IMG submission 184536) | Freshwater to marine saline gradient viral communities from Chesapeake Bay - CB_1504_1 Viral MetaG (SPAdes) (version 4) | ecosystem: Environmental > Aquatic > Marine > Coastal | place: USA... | reverse complement strand
AGGCCCCTTGATTGACTCAACACCTCGGTATGGTGTTCCTGTCATGCCAACAATAGCTACCTTTGGATTAATGCGCTTAAAGTGATTGATTATTCTTGCGTACTGAGACTCATCATTATTAATCACGCTTTCCCAATTAACTTCATGACATTCATCAATCAATATTACGTGCGGGATCCATGTTGCAAAGTCAGTATCTAGCGCATTAGCAACTGTGCCCTCAGTTCCAACAACAACGTTGTAATGTGTGCTTTTTACGCCAAGGCTTGCGCTGTAAACGCTTGACTTGCCACCCATATTCCACACTTCATCGCTATCTTGCTCAACAAGCTCGCCAGTCCTAGCAAGTATTAATAACCTAGCCCCGACCTTTTCACAGTGGCGAGCGATAATGCCGCCGATAATTGTTTTACCAGCACTGACAAATCCGTTAATAAATGCTGCCTCTGGCTCAATCTCACCTTTTAAAACCTTGCGTATGTGGCCTAGCATGTTTTGCGCAATGTCCCATTGGAACGGGTACGGGGTTATTTTGCCTAGTTTTGGTATATCCATCATCAACTCCTGTCTATTTTAAATTTTCAAGTTTTAATAATAATTCGTTTAACTGCTTACAGGTTAAGTGGCGAAACTCTGTATAACCGTCTTTTTTAGCCACCTTAGCCTTGCGGCCAAACTTTAGGCATTCTTTTTCTGTCATGTAAGCAGATTCAACGCCAACGGTAAAAGCCCAGCTATTTTCGATCTTGTAACCATGAGATTTTGCAACAATATTAATTCTGCTTTCGCACATTCTTTTGTTGGATAGGCCGATTTTATAAAGATCACAAAACCCAGCTACCTTCCAAATATAAACAGTGTCGCTAGCTTTGTATCCGCATCCCATGTGCGCGCATATCTCATCAAGCCATGACTCATCACTGGCTTTACTGTATGCCCCGCTTGCAAACTTTCTAAATTCGTTCCTAGTGTTATACTTTAAAGCCTCTTTTTTGCAGCTTTTCTTTGTCCAGTGATTGTTTCTAACCCTTTTCCTGCTCATGTGTTTTGACGCTTCCGTTATTAATCCTTCGCGGCATAACATGTTGTATGCTCGCATGTGCTCTCCTGTTGAAAATTCAGATATGTCACCATAAAGCTTGGCTGCTTCAAAGCACCTTTCTACAGTCCAATATCCGTTTGGTTTTGTGTCGGCTGGGAAAGCCTCTACGCACAAATCAAGCTTGCAAAGTCCAACATATGCAGGATTGTTTTTAAGCTTCATTTCCGGTCTATCTTTGTACTTTTTTGCCTCGTTTAATACATTCTCTTTAATTAACCAATATCCTTTTGGTTTGTTAATGTTTTCTAGAAGCCCTTTCTTCCTTAGCTTTCTGCAAGTTTCGCAATGACCAGTTGAAACAAGTCTTTCTGCAACATGGCCTCTTTTGCATGGCGTGCCAGTAAAATACTTAGCTAACCCTAACAATCTAGCTTCTGACTTGCTAATAACTGCCTTTTGTTCCGTTCCGTTATCTTTGCGGCATGAATTACATACTTTCTTACTTAAGGAGAAATTGTCGTTACCCTTTAAGTCTAAGCATGATTCGCACCTAGTTAAGCCAACGATCCTTTTTAGCTTTTGCTTTCTGCATGTGTGGCAAACACTGTAAAGCCCATCATGTGAATGCGTGTTTGAGCAAAAGAACTCGCTACTTGCTGGAAGTAGCTTCTGACATTTCCCGCATATTTTTCTTACGATGCGCCCTAACTCGGCATGTTGTACCGCAGTATTTTGCTTTTGCAGTTCCGTAGAATTTGGTTTTACATTCTTCACAAGTTTTTTTCTCGATAGCCATTTCTTACCCCCTATTGTAACGTTTATTCGTTTCGTGTCAACAGTGATTATATCACCATCTCCATCAACTTATTAATATTAATACCTTTACCGTGTATCACGTATTGATCGTTAAAATCTGTTACACCTCGCGCCCAATCAGGAAACATTAATCTTGCTCCTGTTTTGGATGCCGCCTGTGCTGCTTTGTATTTGCCCTTGTTTAGTGGTTTTTTGTATTTGGTTGGATCTTCTAAGTGCCAATCGTTGTCGCCCATGATTACGACTTTCGAGTGCGGATAGTCATAAATAATCGACTCAACAACAATGAGCAGGTTATCAGCAGTAAACGCAACAACAACAGCCATATCTGTTAGCTCGTGAACCGTTGCGCCTGTTGCGTATCCCTCGGCTACTAATATTGGCTGGCCGTCTTTGATATTGCCAATCACGTGAAATGCGCCTTTTGTCTGACCGTTCAACAGAAATAACTTATATTTCAGGCATGGCGATATAATTTGACAGTTAACTAGCTTTTTTCTGTCGTTGATCATCGGTATAACTAAAAATCCTTGAATGCTCATCATGCGGCCCGACTTGGTTTCAACCTCAACACGCTTAAAGCACTGTAGCGCGCTGTTAACGTTTATCTGCTTCTTGACTAGGTAAGGGTGCATCGAATCCGCTTTATCGCAATGAGCTATGATTTCAGACGCTTTGCTAGCCGTTATCGCGTTTTGTTCTTGCTTCTGTTTGGCTGCTTCTGCTGACTGCTGTAATTGCTTTGCTTGATACCTGCGTTCGTTGTCTTGGCGCTTGATTGCATCATAGTCTTGAATACCAAGCGCATCAGCACAAAGATTAATTGCAGTCACAAAGTCACAATTATTATATTCTTGAACAAGCGATATCCCGTCACCCGCGCCGCATTGGTTGCAAATCCAGGTGCCTTCGCCTTGCTTGTCATCCATACGAAAACGGTCTTTGCCGCCACACATCGGGCAAGGTCCATGCTTTCTGTTGGCTGGCACACTTATATTTAGCCACTGATAAACCTCGGGCCAACGTCCATTTGCTAATGCTTTTATTGATTCGACACTAATCATTAAAACCTCAACTTCTTGTTGCATTGTGCTTATAATAACGTTTATTATGTTTTGGTCAACCGAAAATATCAAAACGGGGTAAAAAATGGCTAAAGTCAGCAACGAACAGCTAAAAGTCATGCTAGAGCATGATTTAGCAAAGATGAGATGTGTTAATAAAAACGGAAATTTAATACTCGAAGTTTGCACCAGCGAAAATTGGCATGAGCTGCACAGTAAGCGTGGTCATGTTCGTGAATTCAAGACGTTTGATGCAATGGTTAATCATGTTGGCCGTCTAACAGATAAGCCTTTTAACATCGACTTTGTGCGAGGCGACAATTAATGATAAACGAAAACGAAACATTATTTGAAGCGCTGGCCAATAGCGAATATGAGTCGCTATCGCATCTTATTATTGAAGATCGCGAAGATAAACTTGTGGCGCTTACCGACTCTGATATGTGGCCGCCTATTAAATTTTATCGGCCAGAAGATAACGCGATTGTTGTTGATATTGTTAACACTGCAATTGATGGTTGGCGCCCTAACATTATTGAGCGTTATAGCAAATCAATTAGCGAGACTGTTAAATTTCCCGTCAATACCGCAATGTTGCACGGGTTAGGCTGCTTATCTGCTGCTATTAGTCGCAACTTTAAATACAGCATCTACGGCGACAAAGAGGAGCCCTGCAACCTGTTTGTTGTTACAGCACAGCCGCCATCAACCGGAAAATCGGGCGTGACGTCATATTGGATGGACCCGATCCGCATTGCGTTCAAATCACTAAACGAAAAACGCGCATCTGAAAAAATTAAAATTTACATGGACATTCAATCACTAAAAGACCAGTTGAAGGCCGCGACAGACTCAAGCAAGGCGCAAATTGCGTCAGATATCGCTAGGCTTGTTCAAAAGTCTGAAAGTCTTGGCTCGTTAAAAGTTACACTTGACGATGCAACACCCGAAGCGCTCGAGAAACAAATGAGCTTACAAGATGGTTGGGCGAATATCGTATCAGACGAATCGGACGCGGTTAACGTTATGCTGGGTTTTTCTTACGGTGACAGTGCAGCTAAAAAAACTAACCATGGCGTGTTCCTGAAAATGTACTCGGGAGAATGGCACTCATCATCACGTATCACTCGCGACGGGTTCGAGGGTTACATTAGAGGCTCGTTTGTTGTTTTGGCCCAGTCTGAGGCGGTCGAGCAAATATTGATAGCGGGTGAGTCAGGCCGCGGTATATCTGAGCGCATTTTGCTAATGCGTGAGCCGCACAGGTTAGGCACTCGCGATATGCTCGATTACACGCCGATAGATGGAAGTTTAAAGGCGGAATACATTAATACCGTCAATCGTGTGTCACATGAGGATGAGACGGTTTTACGCTTTACTGGCGACGCAATACGTGAGCTTGCCAGGTTCAGGAATGAAATCGAAGCTGAAATGGGCGACACGGGCCGATTTTCTGACAACATGACACGGGGCGCAATGGGTAAAGCCGATAAGCAGATTTGCAAAATTGCGTCGGTGCTTTGGGTGGCGTCTGAGTGGTCATCGTCGGGACAAAAACGCAAAGATATCGGACTCAAGACAATGCGACGCGCAATCGAGATATTCCGCGAGCTAAGTCGCACATACCTCCAAGAAACCGAGTCACGCGGTTACTCTGGCGACGCGCCAAAGTTTAACGCTGTTATCGACTATATGAAGCGCAAATTGCAAAAGGATTTGAAGCAGTCAAAAATCGAAAAGACGTACCCAAGTATCACATTTGAGATGCTATCGAACTCGCTACGCAGCAGAAAAGAGTTTGCAAACTGCAAAATCGCCGAGGTGTTGCGCGAGACCATAATGCCAAAACTGGAGGCCGACGGATATGTCATTCGCAAGCGCAATCGGTTTTATGTATCACACAAGCTAATTGATTAGTAAAAACAGATTAAGCAAAAGGTCGCCAGGGTGCGGCCTTTTTTATTGCGCACTTCCAAGTTGCAATCAAAACGCAAACAATAAACGCAAAATAAAAACAATAACAAGCAAAAATGCGAAAACCTGTGTTTTTTCGTTGAAATCATACACAAGCGCAACTAGTTGAATGTAAACAAGTTTATCAAAAAGCTTGTTTATTTTGTGTAATCTGTGAAACCAAAAACACAAGCGCAAGGCTATGATTTGCAAAGATATTCGTCTTTTTTTGTGTAAAACCTGTGTATTTTTGCTATACCCGTATGTGTGTATATGTCTCTACGCGCGTGCGCGCACGACTATATATTTCTTTTATTTATTTATTTATTTATACTTTATAGATATTAATAGAAAATACACAAAAAAATCATCTTTTCCTTATTTTTCATCACCTTACACTTGTGTTTTGTTTGCACAAGAATACACAAAATTAAACAAAATCCCACAGGTTTAAAAATAACTTGTTTAAAATCATAGGCTTGCATCTGTGTGTTTTTACACAGACTTTACACAGGCGAAATATTGACACACTCAACACTTGGGCGCATAATTCAATGGCATTAATTGATGGAGTTATAACAATGAGAGAGATTGAATTTAGAGGTCTAAGACCAAATGGTGAGTTTGTTTATGGATACTTAACAAAGGACCTTGAGAAAACTACTGCATATTATGACGAGTATTCGTACAGGATTCATTGGCACCCAGAAACTGGTGGAGAGGCAAACGCGCCAGTTAAAAATGGTACAATCGGACAATACACAGGTATCAAAGACTGTGCGGGAGCAAAGATATTTGATGGGGATATTGTAATTATAATTGATGACGAGCTTGAGCGGTTTGAGGAATTGAAGTACCTAGTCGAATGGTCAGAAGATGCAAAGTGGATAGTTAGGCATTCTGCTACGGAGTTCTATGATGTAGGTGACTTTAGCTTAATGGTAATCGGCAACATTCACGAGGTGCAATCATGATAAGCAAAACAGACCTACTCAACAAACTGGCCCAGCTTGGCTTTAACCTAGATCACGAAGGCCCAGAGACAACGACGCTGCAAAACGAAAGCGGCAGACGATTGCTAATAACAATGCTTGACGACAACTGGCTAGTTATGTACAACAATGTATCAGTAGTGTTTAACGATGCGACAATTGATAGTTATTCGTTAAAACTCACTGGCAGAGACAAAAAACTGGTTGCAGTAATTTATACGGACGATATGTAAAATGGCAAAGACACCCGAAGCATGGAAAGCACGTTTTATCAAAGTTGTGACAAGCACGTCTAATCCAGACGCTTGGAACTACACTAGAATGCGTCTGGATGACGCTGTAACGTGTTTTAATGCTTTGGGGTTGTCAGACTATCAGTTAATTGTAAAAGACGCTGTAGCGCGCGATAAGGTAGGTAAAACGATGCGCGTTAAAAAAGTGCCCGGGTGTTATTTTAGGGTGGAGAGAAAATAATTTTAAAATACCACTTGCATTATAATTTGTAAGTAGTATTATTATCACAAGAGCTAAGGAATAGTCCGAAGCGGATGGAGATAGAAAAATGAAAAACTTAAACTGTCTAGAAGTAATCAACGTAGAAGTGAACATTGAACACGGCTTCTTTTTTGTAGAATTTAACAACAGCAAATCATTACAATGCTGTTTGAAATATGACGAAAACGAACAAATGTTTTTAAATCAAATTGAACGCAGAGATAGCGGTTTTGACGAAGGGCTTTGTGCGGATTGTAATGACTGGGCGCTTGCAGATATAGACGGGTGTGATGTCCTTGGGTTTTTAATTGGCGAAGCCAAAAAAGCTGGCGTTGAGATTGTTTAATAAATATTAGTGCCGCACTTGCTGCGGCTTTGAATCTGGTAAATAAAATGCACAAATTCACATCAACAAACAAAAGCACTCGCTCATCATTCAGCGGTGTGCGAGTGTACGACTCAAACGGTGTGCGCATCGTTGAGTACCCGCTAAACCAGCGCGCGTCACTGAGCTATCTGCGCGAGCACAACGGCAAACACCGCAAAGCATTTATTGAGCAATGTTTAGCGGCTGGCGTTAATCAAAAAGAATTAAACGAGGTGTTATCATGTTAATCGGACTATTTATTTATTTGACGTTGTTAGTGGCTGTGTTGCGGTTTTTCCATGTTGCAACCCGTGGAGATTGCGATGAAATTTGACAATGAAGAAGAAACGCGCGGCCAAGTGTCGGTGGTCTGGTTTGTACTGGCCGCAATATTAGCAATGATTTATGTTTTCGTTGCAGCATGAACTAAACAGCCCCAACAGGGGCTTTTGTGTTAGAATGTGGGTATGTTTTTATAGAGGTTTTGAGGTTTGTATGGCAGCAGGAAGACCAACAACTTACACTGATGAAGTGATTGAGCTGGCTTATGATTATATCAATAACTGCCCTGATGCGGTTCATTCTGTTGTGGGTTTAGCTATTCATATTGGACGGGCTAAAAGCACTGTTTACAAGTGGGCTGAAGAAGGTGAGACTGACGATTTAAAGGCTGAATTTTCGGACATTGTCAAGTGTGTAAACGAATTAGCAGAAAGAAAATTGATAAACGGAAGCTTAACAAATGAGCTAAACGCACAGGTTGCTAAGATGATGCTGAGCAAGTATGGTCACGTTGAAGTTAAGAGCATGGACTTGTCATCTTCAGACGGCTCTATGAGTCCAGCAGGAAACAAGTTCGACAAGGATAAGTACAAAGCCGCACAAGATGAATTGCTAGGCAAGTTAAAATAATGTCTCTATTTAATGGCCGTGAATGGGCTGATTTTTCATTTGAGGAAAGACTGGCTATTAAAATTATGGCAGAGTCATCATTCCTTAACTTTGCCAGAATATTCTTCGAGATAACACAAGGCGAGCCGCTACTTATCAATTGGCATCATCGATGGTTTGCAGAGGAAGCCGACAAGCGCATTCGCGGCGATGAGAACTCGTCACTAGCCATCGCGGTTCCACCAGGCTCAACTAAAACCGAGTTTTTCTCGATATTCATTCACGCATATACGCTGGCGCTAATACGAGGCGGCAAGTTAAAGCGGTTTAGGAATTTAGCCCTTTCTTCTGGGCGTGCATTGGTTGAGCGAAACTCAAAGCGCGTTAGGGATATTGTTAACTGCGAAGAATTTCAAGAGCTATGGCCTTGTCAATTCACCGTTTCACAGGCTGAGGAGTGGATCGTTGTTGACGAAAAAGGAAGGGCCATAGGTACGATGGTGTCAAAGCCTATGATGGGGCAGGTGATCGGCTCTAGGGGAGGCTATCCAGGGCCTGAATATTCAGGCGCAATCATCATTGATGACGGAGACAAAGCTGAGGACCTATTCTCATCAGTTAGACGTGAGCGCTCACACCGGATACTGACAAACACAGTGCGGTCAAGGCGAGGAGATAAGTCAAAAGCGCATCCAACGCCTGTATTTATGATCCAGCAGCGGCTACACAAAGACGATTCTATCGGCTATTGCTTATCTGGCGGCATGGGCATTGATTTTAAATCGGTTGTTATACCCGCACTTATCACTGACGAGTTTATCGACACACTACCCGACCATATACGCGAGTTTGCGCTTGAGGATACAAAGGATTCTCCTAGGGTGACATTGCGCATTAACGAAAGCGGAACCATCGCAAGAAGTGACGAGAAAAGCAGAGAGGTAACATTCTTTTCATTCTGGGAGCAGATGGAAGGTGTTGATCAGCTAGTTGTGCTATGGGAGAAGGACGAATACACGTTCATGTCTCAGTATATGCAAATGCCGATATCCATGTCAGGCAACCTAATCGACTCATCATGGTTTCCAAGGTATACGCAGATACCATCACTAATACTTGATGCTGCGATTTATGTGGACACCAACTCAGGCAAGGTCAAAGATAGTAACGACTACACCGTCTTTACATTGGCACTAAAAAGCGATCACGGCGTTTATATCGCGGCAATTAATCGCGGCAAGTGGGACCCGCTCGACTTGCTCACACAAGCAAAAAAATGTTGGGATGAGTGGAGCGCGGCTATACCAGCGGTAATGAAGTTTAAAATCAAATACTTAGCCGTCGAGGATAAGCAAGCAGGACAGGGATTAATACAGACACTCAAAACGGAAAAGCGCATACCATTGCAAGAGCAGCAGCGCGGGGCAGAACAAAACAAATTCGCCCGACACTGTAACACGTACCCGACACTCAAGCAGGGTAAGGTATACATACCATCGACGTTTGACATCGACGGCAGACCAATCAAGCACACAGCCTGGTATAACGGCGACAAGGCATACCCTGTTGATTGGGTTGAGGATTTTATTGACGAATTAGACGGCATAACCGTCGGCGTGTTAATGGACCAGGAAAGCGGTTTCGACGACCAGTATGATACTCTAATGGACGCAGTACAAGACCTAGTTATCGATGGCCAACGCGCATCAGCCTCATCCCTAGCCTACCGACGCAGACGATAACTACCTGATAAAACGCCACTTTATAAATAAGTGGTATTTTTTTATAAATAGATGCAAATAACGCTTGCAGCGAGCAAATAAAGTTTGCTATAGTTACCACATCGAAACGAAACACGCTAAGGAATATAAAATGACAACATCGAAAGCATACGAAATGATTAAAAACACACTTGAGCGTTACAAATTCCTAAGCCTTGACGATGTAGTTGAGCAAGCAAACAGGATGCACCCTGAGTCATTCGAGGCAATCGCTAAAGCAGAAATTAAAATTATACAGGAGTCTATGGGGCTTTAGGCCCCTAGAGTTTTTATCATGTGCGATGCTTGCAAAGTTCATAACGGGTATCCAATAGACGGATGCAGAAAGGCAAGGGTAGGGTTTATTAAGTCTGAAAAGTCCAAGGGAAACTTCCAGTCAGCTTGGAGGTTTTACCTTTTAAACCCAAAAGGTATAAGTAAGAGAACGTTTGAGGAACTTTAAATGAAATCAATAAAAAACATCCGTGAGTTTGCCGAGGCTCACGGGTTATCGCGCCAAGTTGTCGAGCATCGCATTAAAGCTGGTTGGGTGTTTGGAGAAATGAACGGTAAAAAAGTGATGTTCAACCCAAAGTATGTTCAACCTGTCGGTAAGGGGTTTTAAATGAAAATAAGAACAGCCGCAATACTCGCATTAGTCGCAATATGCGTATTTGCGTTTAATGAGTACACAGCCAGTGCTGAGCGTAAATGTTTGGAGCTTGGCAATAGTGCTAATCAGTGTGCTAAGTTGAATTTTTAATAACAGGAGATAGAAATGAATAAATTTAAAGTTGGTGATGTGGTTAGGCGAGTTGTTAATGTTGAGCTTTTTGTTGAGCGCACAGGAAAAGATACTGGGGTAGTGTCAAAGGTTTTCCCATGTGGCGAACGTATCGAGATAGATGGTGTGCACAGAGCGCGGTGGTCATTAGAATTTTTCGAGCTAGCCAATGAAAAATGGACTATCTACAACAACGACAAACCACTATCAAAGCTAACAGATGAGCAAGCGGCTGAGTTGTTTAATTGGTGGCGTAAAGGTGGTGGGATAATTTTTAAATGTGAAACCAGTGATGCCGAATGGTTTGAATTACGGATAGTTTCGTTTGGCGGCAACGGAATCATTTACCGAGCCAAGAAACAAAAGTCAGAGCGTGAATTGTTTATTGAGGCTGCTATGAAATTCTGTATCGGCGGGAAAAGGGCGGAAGATACATTTTCTGATATGTTCGATGCTGGATTTAAAGCGCCTAAAGGAGATGAGTGATGGATAAAACAAATCGCATAATAAAGATATGCAGACGAATTGAGGAGCTTGAGTATCAACTGTCTTGTGGTGATATGATGCTACATGATGCAGAACTAGCTAGATATGAGTTACACGACCTAAATTCTGAGCTTGAAACAATCCAGATGCCATCATCTTGTCAGTGATACCCGCAACCACGCCTTTGTGTTAAAATCAAACGATACTTAACACAAGGGCGCTATTATGTCACCTAGCAAAACATCCAGAGCAGTGCACAACGCGCTGTCGAAAAAACCAAATCAACGCAATCTTAATGATTTTTTTCATCAATACAGCGGCTATCCAATCGAGACGGGCCGCGACTTGATATGTCAGTACAACTATCCAGACGCACCATCGTTTAAGGATTTTTATGCAGTTGGTCGTCGCGTCGGTATCGGCACTGCAGTCATTAATGCGCCAGTAGATGCGTGCTGGTCTGAATATCCAGAAATCAAAGACGTATTAACATACGACAAAAACGGCGAGCCTGAGACTGTCGCAAACTCCGACTTTATCAAAGAGTTAAAACGCTTAACCGGTAGTCGCCGCCTGCAATTTTGGGAGCGCATCAAAGGTCTAGACCGTAAACAGCGCTTTGGTATGTATGCAGGTATGTTGCTAGTAACACGCGACGAACTAGGTCGTTCAGCACGTGAGCCGCTTAATAATCTACAGCCGCGACAGCTAGTTAAAATGATACCGTTTTATGAAGCGCAACTATTACCGATTGAGTATGACCAAGATATGAGCAGCCCGAACTATGGCGAACCGACCATGTGGCAGCTCATCGAAAACGCGGTCAATCCAAAGCCAGGTAAGCAGCTATCAATGGAAGTGCATCCAAGTCGGTTGATTATCGCGGCCGAGGGGTCGGAGGATGGCACAATCTACGGCGTACCAGCAATGCAGGGCTGTTTGTATGCGGTAATGGATTGGGAAAAAGCACGCATGGCAAGCGCTGAGGGTATCAAGCGACACAATGACCAGCGTGGTGTGTTAAGCCTGCAAGACGGCTCAAACCTGCCGCACCCTGACAGCGAAGAAGCTGAAATCATGGACGAAAACGTTGCGAATTGGCACGACGGCAAAGAGGCGTTATTGACCGTCGCCAATGCCAGCGTGACACCGTTCAACGCATCATTTCACGACCCTAAAACAATCATGGACGCTTGCTTGCAGGAAGTTGCAGCCCACACGCGCATACCATCGACTGTGTTAATTGGTTATCAAACAGGCCGACTCGCAAGCTCAGAAGATTCGATGGCGTTTGCACAGGCCATGATGTCACGCAGAAAAGGTCCTGTTAACGAGATTATCTTTCAAGTGATTGATAGGCTTATTGATTTGGGTTTATTGCCAGAGCCGCAGGGCGATATCTGCATCGAATGGTCAGACTTAACCGAGCCTGCTACTAGCGACAAACTAGCACTATCTGACAAAATGAGCGCTATCAATGAGCGCGCATACAAGTCTGGCCAAGCACCTGTGTTTATGCCGTCAGAAATGCGCGAGGCCGCTGGATATGCTGAGTTAGACGATGCTGGGTTCGATTTATCGGGCGAGGACGATTAATGGCCTCCCCAATCATTCACCCACTGCACGACCCCAACGGACCTAAAATCAGCCGCCTTCGAAAGAGGGTGATTGATGATATCGGCTTTCGCATCAAACAGGTTGAGCGCGAGATTAGGCGCATTGTCACTGACTTTTTGACGAGCCATCAAGTCGGAACTAAGCAAGTTAATCACTTCGAGATTAATTTAGACAGCCCGACTATTGAGCTGAACAAAACAAAATACCTTTACCAGGTTGAACAAGCAGAAATCAACGCTGTTGACCAGCTTATCGCCCGCATTGTCAATCAATGGGTAATGGACGGCCAAGGCTTATGGTCGCCGCAATGGTATCTAAATCAATACATGACTCCCGCGTGGGAGACGGGCGCAAGTGAGTCTTTGCAATCACTTAAAAATATCAGTCCAGCAGTTGTTGTCGGCAATGAAATATCAACTGAGATTCGGGGGCTAGATATTCAACAACTGTTAATGACCCCAGCTTATCGGCGGCCCATTGAACTGCTATCGTCGCGCACGTTTAACTCAATGGAAGGGTTAAGCGGCGATATGATTAAAGATTTGCGCTTTATCCTGTCTCAATCAATCGCTGACGGTATTTCAGCTCGTGATGCAGCCAGACGTATTAGCGCAAAGTTGTGGCCTGATGAGGGTGGTTATAAGTACAGAGCGCTGAGGATTGCGCGTACCGAGATAAATTCGGCATTTAGACAAGCTTACATGGAAGTCAACGACGATATGAATAACAACGTTTTTGACAAGGGTGGCTTTAAAACGATGTTGATGCACATTAGCGCTCTGACACCGACAACAAGGCGAACGCACGCAGCTAGGCATGGGTTAACGTATACGTCGGACGAGCAGTCAACTTGGTGGTCAGAGGATGGGAATAGCGTCAATTGCCAGTGTTCTATTACTTCAGTCCTAGTTGATAAGAAAACTGGAGAGGTTTTACAGCAGAATCTATACAAAAAAGCTCAGGAGCAGGGCAAGGCGTTTTTTGCAGTCAGATAAAAATAAAGCCCCGATATGGGGCTTATTATTATGATTGATTCCAATTATCACTAAACCATTCGTCAAACTCGTATTTGTTCATATTTCCTCACCAAAATACATAGTATCATCAACATACCCACGTCTAGCTGCGTCAACTAGCGCGTGAATCTCATCACTAACGGCGTTTGATGCCTCGAACATATAGATATGCTGCTTGCCGATTAGTATCCCATCAACTATCGCCACGCCATCCTCGACCCAATAGTCAGCGATGCAGTCTACACCCATCCATTCAATTTTTATGTGCATATCAATCCTACCAGCGTACATATCTTTAATTTGCGCCTCAAGCCGCGCTATCTTTGCATCTTTTGCTGCGTCACCAGCTTTTGCAGCTAACACGTCCACAATTTTGTTGTAATTAAAGTCGTTGATACGACATATAATCCAGCCATCAACCTTTACGTAATTATCGTCAAACTCAAAATCACCGACTAAAATCTTACTAACCATATCAACAGCGCGATATCTTGCGTTTGTTTCAGTATCTACGTTGATGTATGGCAGTAGGTCGCCATGAATTGTCGCAATAGATTCATTGACAGCACTCATCGCTTCTTTCTTAAACTTTTCCACCAACTCGTTAAAAACCTGTTCTGCTTTAGTGTTCATATTTTTATCTCCATCAGTTATTGACAACTGAATATTAACGACATAACATGCAACTGTCAACAACAAAAGATGGAGATTATAAAGATGACTAAACGCATTAGAGAGTTAGCACCAAAAGACGCGACACGCTTTAGAGAGTCAGGATTAGGTGTGACTTATTACAAGGTGTCGCGCACAGGCAATGTGCAAGTTTATTTAGATGGCATGGGCTGGGTTCGTAGTGCATCTGGCAAGCGAGGGTTGCGCGCTTTACACGCGCCAAGATGGCTCGAGCCTGCTTTGTTTTTATTGGGTTGCTTCGCGGTTGTGGCTGTGGGGGTGTTTTATGCCTGACGCAAGACAAAACCGAGGCACAGGCAACAACTACGGTAAGGCATGGCACGAGTCGAAATTGTGGGATAGTATCGACACGAAAAATAAACGTGGCGAAGGGTGCAAGCATAACAGCATTAAATTTACGCCAAATGGCAAAGTATGTAATCAGTGTGGGGAGAAACTATAATGGCCAGAGAGCTAACAGACAAACAAAAAGAAATCATCGAACACATGTATTGCGACATCGGTGTTAGCATTAAAAATATCGTGCTGTATTTTACCGAAAACAACCAAATTGTTAACGAGAAAAAAGTCGCGAAATACCTACGCTCAAACAACATGGAACGCAAACTATTAAGTCACGCAAACGTCGGCGCGCAAGTCCCGCACGAGTCAATACACAGTCGCGCTCACAGACTGCTTGATAGTGTTGTGGCGAGGTATGCGCTATGAAAAACGGGTTTCACGCCATCTCGCAAATGACGTATGACATGGCGCAAAACGAGAAAATAGAAAAACCCAAGCGGCAGAAACGGGTTAGTCAGAAAGATGCGCAGATAGCCGAGGTTAGACGTAAACGCGAGTATTTGCTAGATGATATTAGGCTTAAAAGAGATATTGGCGAGGTTTGGGAATGATTAAGTTAATGCAAGGTGATTGTCTTGAGCGTATGAAAGAGATTGCAGACTGTTCGGTTGATTTAACCGTAACAAGTCCACCATATGACAGCCTCAGATCTTATAACGGAAACAATGTGCTTTGGTCTGATGAAGTGTGGAAAGAGGTATTAAGAGAGCTGTATAGAATTACCGCTCTAGGAGGTGTTGTTGTCTGGGTTGTTGGAGACGCGACAATAAAAGGAAGCGAAACAGGGACAAGCTTTAAGCAAGCATTACACGCAATGTCCTGCGGATTCAGATTGCATGACACTATGATTTATCATAAAAACGCACTGCCTAAAAACCATAATAGATACGAGCAAGACTTTGAGTACATGTTTGTTTTTTCAAAGGGAAATCCAAAAACATTTAACCCAATTCGCATTCCTTGCAAATTTCCTGAAAAAGAGACAGCAAGAAAGAATAGTTATTTTTCTGATACTAAAGAAAAAAATAGATCTGCTAGAAGTGGTAAAAAGCGCAAGCCAGTTGGATTAGATAAAATTGACGGCAACATCTGGTATATAACCACAGGGAAAGGACACTCAACTTTAGACGCTGAAGCTTTTGTGCATCCAGCAATATTCCCCGAAAAGCTTGCTGCTAGACACATAGAAAGCTGGTCAAATGAGGGTGATGTTGTATTCGATCCATTCATGGGCTCAGGCACTACAGGTAAAATGGCGAAACTAAACAACCGCAACTTTATCGGCATCGAACTTGACGAAAATTATTTTGAGATAGCGCGAAAGCGAATAGAAGAAGCATGATAAACTAGGACTCTAACGAGTCCTTTTTTATGGGTGGAATATGACGCTAGGCGATAAACAAAGAAAATTCACGCTGATGATTGCTAAGTTAATCATCTATGCGTATGAGCAAGGGTATGAGCTGACGGTTGGTGACTTTTATCGTGATCCACGGTTACACGGTGAGCATGGAACCAAGAAGGGTTACGGCGCAGCAAAGTCGGTGCACAAGCTTCGGCTAGCTGGTGATTTAAATCTGTTTGCCAATGGTGAATATATAGCATCAAGCGATCATCCAGCTTGGTATGTGCTGCATGAGTACTGGGAATTATTGGGCGGTGCTAAAGCTGTGCCAAATGATGCAAATCACTTTAGTGTTGAAATGTGGGGGTGTAGATAATGAAATTTATTAACGATATTAAACTAAAGGTGCAAACAATGATTAAACAATGGGCTAAATCTAAAACAATGCTAGCAGCATTCGCGACAATGGCACTCGGCGTTATCGAAGTTAATTTTCATTTATTGCAAGGCTTGCTAGGCGAGTATTACGGTGTGTCATTTATCGCAATGTCAATCATCATGGGCGCGCTACGACTAGCAACGACAACAGCGATTAGCGAAAAATGAACCCGTTATTAATTAAATATGCCATCGGCGCAGCATTTATCGCGCTATTTGGCTGGCTTTGCTACGACTACGGGCACGACTCTGTTATGTCAGACTGGCAAACAGAACGAGCAGAAATAGCGCAGGCGACAACGAAAGCCATTGTTAAATTGCGCGAACAGCAGGACGCAATACAGCGCGATTTAAAAGCCAAAGAATCTCAATCATGGGAGTTATATCAAAATGCTGAAAAAGAGTCTGAGCGCCTCAATGATGAGCTTAACGCTAGGCCTTGGAGGGTGCGTGTCGTCACCAAGCCCGCAAGTTGTGGAGTGCCCGAAACCGCCGACGCCGCCAGCGTGGGCAATGACACCACAGGACAATACGCAGAGTTACCAGTTACGACTGCAAGACGCGTTATCTCAATCGGAAAAGACGCCGACCAATGCGAAGCAAAATTAAGGGCTTTGCAGGATTATGTGAAAATAATTGTTGACGGTGAATGATTAATTGATGTATGTTTAGCTTGTTAGCTTTGTTTATGGCTATCTTATGGGCTGCGTCTGATCCGCCAAGATACACGCAGCAAAATCATTGCTAGAAATAGCCGCGCCCACTGCGATAGTGTGGGTCTTATTTTTAAGGTGTTTTGAAAGTCGGGAGTAGCAATTTTGCCTCGCCATACCAAGGATTGATAATAGTTCAATCGCCAAACGCCTTAACAATGTGGTGCCGACTTAGAGACTGATAGCTATACGACTCAAGTATATTTAGATAGCTCGATTGATGCGCGTAAAGCATTTGTTATTTCATTCGATAATAAGGATGGTGATAATATCTGCCAGCTACGAGGCTGTGACTAGCAAGCCTAGTAACGTTGCGAAACGTAACAAAGCAATTTACCCAATTCCGGCTAATTCGCACGATTTAGCCAAAAACCGCTAACCATCTCCATCTCCATCATTCGCCCCGATATCTGGGGCATTTTTTTTGCCTTAAATTTGTTGACTGCTACTTTTTTTAGCAGTACTATGCAGGTGTTATCAAATGATGGAGTAAAGCATGAGCAAAAATAAACTTGAAGCGTACGAGGAATTTGAGTTAATCGTTGCCAGTCATAAAAAATGGTTAAATGGCGAGCCTGGCGGTCGAAGAATGATACCGTCAGGATCAAAATTAACATTTGCTGACTTGGGCGGCGACGAATTTAATCAAGATGACACAGACGCTCGCGTTAAAAAAGATGCACCCAAAACTCTAAAAACAGCAACGATGGAGTAAAACATGGCTAACAATACTAGAATTAACTACAAAATTTTAACCACAAAAACGGTCGAGGTCACTACTTTGCGCGATATCTTATCGGCATGTTACGGCGACCAAACCGAGTGCTCTAGACTGACAGGACTCAATCGCGCAACAGTTTACAGGCACGCAAAACGAGGCGCTGACGATATTTATTTTATTGTTACGCGTGGTGATAGTGATATTAAATTCACAAAGGCGGCATGATATGAAGAAAAAACGCAATAAAAAACACTGCCAGATTAAGCGCGTAACAAATATGGCAACCCTAGGTACTAAAGATATGCTGCTAGTGTTTGTTGGTGGCAAAAAAGAGACTCAAGCGTTTGACAAGAAATCTCTAGGTCGCATCAACGTCGGGCCTACAATTGCCGAGTCGCTCGCTAAATTGCCGTTTAAATGGTCTGTCTATGTCGCGGTTTTATGTAAGCGCCAGGACGGGCAGCAATACTTACAGTCAGAACAATACACGTTTGACGCGCCATACAGCCGAGCGACAGTTGAAAACATGCTAAACGAAAAGCACGAGGAATTGGTCAGGTCGTGCAATCCGCTGCATATTGTTAACTTGGGCTGGATAGCATCAACTGTTAATTGCGACATTAGCGATGCACTGGCTGACGAATTATTTACTAAGCAAGACGGCTGGGAATACCTGGCAGGATGGGAGATTGAAAAATGATTAAAAACCTACAACAAAAAACTGCGGACGTTATCGAGTTTCGCGAATTGATGGGACTGCCAGTTGACACCGGGCTACCTTTTGATGAGTACGAGCTAGCCCTAGCGACTGTGGTGGAGGAATTTATCGAGCTGGCCAATGCTGACACGTTAATCGACAAGGCCGACGCGCTAGTTGATACGGTTTACACAATTATCGGTATGGGTGTGAATGAGCATGGCAAACACTGGATTGAATGCTGCAAATATCTAATGTTTACGTTGAGGCTTATCGATAGGGCGTCTGAATCGCTCGGCATTGACTTTGACCGGTGCTGGGCTGAGGTGCATAGGTCTAATATGTCAAAGGCATGTAAAGATGCCACTGAGGTCGTTTTAACGCAATCGCATTACGCGCTAAAAGGCGTGGTAACATACGTCGAAGAAGTGCATGGGCTGTTTATCGTCAAATGTGCGCACGATAACAACGGCATTATGCGCAAAGGCAAGGCGCTTAAAAGCGTAAATTATAGTGAAGCTGATTTGAGTTTTTTGGGGGAATAGCATGTGGACTAAGTTAAAGCTGCAGGACATGAAAACCGCACCAAAAAACGACATGATTTTAGTCGATGCTGGATATGGGTTTTTGACGGTTGCGCACTGGAACGAAACAGAAAAATGCTGGGTTTATGCAGCGCTAAATTGTAATGATGGCGATGGTCACGACATGTATTTTGAAAATGAATACGAAACAAAGCTGGTCGGATGGATGCCGATTCCGCGTGTATCTAGATAATTATTAGGGGAGGACAGTATGAAAACAGAGTTAGAAGTAAAACTCACATTAGACGACGTTATCCAAGGCCTGATATCAAAAGACGATATCGAGCCAATTATTGCAGAAATAAAAGACAAAGCCGTTCTGAACTTTATACATTGCCTGTTTTACGCGCCCAGCTCGCCAGTTAGCACGGCTTGTGCTGACGAGATTAGGGGGTGGTACGATAAGGCAAAGGCTTGCGGGATTTTTGATGGAGAGAAATCATGAGCGAATTAAGAAACAAGTTTACAGAGTTATTTAGCACACCGTATGGCGTAGAGTATAACCATGATGTGCATGAGTTTGTGCCGCAATTTACCGGTGTTGAGCGTGACGCATTTATTTATCAGCAGAAGTGGGAAGCGTTCAAAGCTGGTTATACTATGGCCGAAAAGCAACATCTACACGTTGGATATACAAATGGGGCGAACATTAAGCTTTTGCAAGAGACTGACTACGGTGCTATGTACTCAGATACAAAAGAGGGTTGTTATATTCCGCTTTACATGAAACAAGGTCATATACATAGAATTGAGACCACTGGCGGAGACAAACAGACAGAAGATAGAGTTAATCAACGATACATTGTAAGGGAGTGGATTTAGCATGGTATCAAGAAAAGAGTATGAAGCAATGCACATGAAAGTGTTTATGGAGCTGCTTAGAGCGTACAATGCTGGAGTCGGAGTAACTCATGGTGCCAACCCGCTTAACGAGGTTACAGATTCTTTATTTGATGAGGCTAGCGCAATTACAGATGTGTATTTCAGCAGATTAACCACCAAAGATGGAGATAAACCATGAAAACACTATTAGCAACAATCGCGTTAATGATGGCATTTAGCGCACAAGCGGACACTACAAAGCAAGGTGTCGAGTATTGCACGTCGTTTGCGAACATCGTAGAGGATATCGCTAGGCTTCACCAAGGCGGATTTGATTTAACGTATCTGCTAAACGAATTGCCGGTGATTGTGCATAAGATCACTATTGAAATTTACAGCAACAACACAAGATATGACTCACAAGAACACCAAGACGGCGCAGTCGCTGACACGAAAAACTTAGCAATGATTAACTGTCTAAAAATTCACAAGTAGGTAGCACCAACCAAAACAAACCCGCCATTGTGTGGGTTTTTTATTGCCTGCCATAAACCTGTGTGAATTTACACAAACGCAAGGTATTGTATTTAAAGGCGTTTTTTCTAAACCTGTTTGATTTTGTGTAGTCTTGTGTATTATAACGGAATCAAAACACAAGTGTAAGCTATTGAAATGTAAAGATATTCATCTTTTTTTGTTCAAATATCATTAATATCATTAATATTAAATAAATAAATAAATAAAAGAAATATTTATATATACACATACGCGCGCGAGGATATACCCATACACATATACACACTAAGAGAAAAACACAATAAACACACAATTTGGACGGGAAATCTTTTAATATCAATGAGTTACGCTTGTGTTTTGAATAAACAGGTTTACACGTGGTTTTGCACAAACATTATATAAATCAAGCGGTTGCACTTGTGTTTTGATTACACAATAAAAACACAGGCTTTGCAAAACTGCGTAACATTACAGTCAAACCGCGTTTTGCGTTATAATTTGTTTAGTAATTACTCGGAGATAAACGCAATGCAAACAAACCAAATCATGATCAACTCTACAGTGCGCAAGTCGCAGATTGTAGACAATGGCAAACACTGGCTGATTAAAGGCATACCAGTGACCGTTGACAACAGCGAAATGAACGGCATTACATACAGCGCAGACGAAAACGCTAAAGGCATGCCGACTATCAACAAGCGCCCAATCACTGGCGGTCATCCTGTGCGCGATGGATACCCGATTAGCGTCAACGAGGATATGACAGAGTGGTTTATCGGCTCAACTGTTATCAATCAATACAACAAAGACGGCGTTAATTACGTCGATGTCAAAGCGTCAAAGTCGATGATGCGAAATAGTGACAATAAACTTGGTCAGTATTTTGCTGATAAGCTAGAGCGTAAAGAATCGTTTGGTGTGTCAACGGGATTAAACTTAACGCCCGTCAAAACCGACGACGGCAAAACGATTGCAACTAACCAGCAATACGACCACCTCGCATTCTTGCACGACAACGAGCGTCCAGCGGGCGGTGATAACACGATGGTCAGATTTAACGCTGACGCGGGTGTGATGGTTGTAAACGTTGACGAGCTAATCAATACGACAAACGATGACAGCGAGCTAGAGACGCGCCTGTTTGACCGTCTTATGCTAAAAATCAATGCTTTTTTTGGTGATAAAGCAAAAACGGGTTACAATAACACTGAACAATCAAACAATCATGAGGATGATTTAATGAGTGACAATACTGAGTTGCTGCAAGCGATTAGCGCCTTGCAAGACACGTTGGAAGCGCAGGGCGAGCAGCTCACTAGCGTTGTTCAGCAAAACGCCGACATGAAAGCGAAAATCGATTCGATTGAAGCCGACAAAGAAGCCGAGAAAAAAGCCAAAATGAGCAAAGAAGCTGACGAAAAGAAAGCTTTTGCCAATAAGCTAGGTTTGGACGAAGCCGAGGCCGCAGAAATGAGCATTAACACGCTACGCAAATTGGCAGGCGAAAAGGCTCCGATTACTGCTAACGCTGCTGGTGGCTTTGATGTCTCAGGCAAAGATGGGTTTATTTTCTCAGATAACTACTTCGAGGAGCTATAACCATGGGTCGTTACAATCGAGTTAATTTAGATGGTTTGCAGGATATCGTATCTGCTCCAGCTACTGCCGCAACCAAAGCGGGTACTGTTGTTAATTTAGTCGCGGGTAAGTTTGCCAATGCTACAGCTGGCTTGTTACGCGCTTACGCTGTACACACTGCTGACACTGCAACCGATGTTGATACTACAATCGCACTAGGCGCCAATATCAACGGTGACAAAATCGTTACTGGTCGCACGTTTGCATTGCGTTTAGCAGTATCACAAACTGTTGCCAAAGACGCTGAGCTATTCGTTACCACTGGCGGTTTATTGACTACCACCGGCACGGCAGGCGCAGGCATGTTCTGGGCTAACGAAGCGTTAACAACTGGCGCTGGCGAAAACTTTTTAATCTCAGTAACTGCTAAATAGGGGCGGCTATGACTATCGTATTTAATAAGCAATATCTTGACTTGGGCCGCAACGCTCACGCTCAAGCAAAGGAATGGTTAGGCCGTCGTGAATGGTGGATTAACCAAGAGCAAGCGCGTGCTAAGACTTTACGCGACCAAGGCGATTTTACGACTAACGCAGGTATCGCAACAAAAGATTTTTTCCAAGAAGTTGACCGTGTGATTCAAGAAGTGCGCTTTAACGACAAATATGTGTTTTTAAACGACTTGGCAGGTATCGCAACTCCGATGAACATCGGCAAATTGTCGTATGTTAACGTGACTAGCGGTGATGTTAGCTCGCAAATCAAACGTGGCATGGATTTTGGCCTGCTAAAAGAGTTTGACGACATTAGCTCAGCAACTGACAAAAACCCCGTACCAGTTTTCACTGGTGGCGTTGGCATGAACTATCGCAAGTCGATGGGTCTACAGTCAGAAGGCGTTGATTTAATGCTGCAAGCGCTTAAACTCAAACGCGTTAAAATGGGTTGGGACGTTGGCGATTACATGCTGAACGGTGACGCTGGTATCGTTGCTGACGGTCAAGTAGGCCAAGGCATCAAGAATCACCGCAACACGTACCAAATTCAACTTGGTGCGTCTGGTGCTAACATTAACCTGACTAGCGCAACACCTGACGAAGTTGTGTCGTTCTTCCAACAGTTTATGAAAACTGTTTGTAACGCTAACGTTGTGACTAAGATTGACAAAGTGTACGTGTCGCCTGAAATCATGATTAACTTGTTGCAACCGCTATCAAACGCTGCTGGCTTCAAAACTGGTTCGCTACTTGACCAAGTTTTACGCTTTGCTCCGCACATTGGCAGCATTGAGCAGGACTTTGCATTTAGCGGCAACGAGTTTATCGCATACGTTCGTGACAAAGAAATCATTAGCCCATTGGTAGCATTACCGATGACAAGCTATATGAAAACTCGTCTTGACCCGTATGAGAACTACAACACTTGCCTGGTGTCTGCGCAAGGTTTGAAGATTACCTCTACGCAAAACGGTAAGAAAGGCGTGTTCTACGCGTCATCATTCTAAGGGGGTTTAAATGCCTTACATTATGAATCGTGACATTGCAGAGCTAAAGCTTAAACAAGGTGATAAGCTAGAGTTTGAGCAAGGATGCTTACCCGCAGCGCTGACGTTTAGCGCAACATGGCAGGATCCGGAACCCGAGCCTGAGCCAAAAGCGAAAGCTAAGAAGTAAAAGAAGCCCCGTTTATTCGGGGCTTTTTATTGCGTGATAATTAATCGTGATATAATTACTAAACACAAAACATGGTCGCTAATATGTGTTAGTGGCCACCTTAAATTTACGAGGTTTTACAATGGCTAGACGTTATTTTATCAAAGGCGCGGTATCTAATGGCAGTTTTACAACCGAGGATATGAGCGCAAGCTATGCGTACGCAGAGCTATCACACATCACATTTTACTCTGACGCTTACGTTACACAAGTAACACCCACGGCTGGCACCGTTACGTACAAACAATCTGCTGACGGCGTAAATTATCGCGACATGCCCGAGGGTACTTTTAACGCATCTGCTGCATACGATGCTGATCGCACACCGCCAAACGGCACAGGCATGGCTGTTAAGGGGCAATTAACGCTGTCTGGTGTAACTGGCGCAACTCACTTTATCGCGTGCGTTTGGCGCTATTAATCGGAGGGCGTTATGTATAGACCGATTAATAAAAACGATATTATTTTCAATATGATAGGTATTCCGATTGGTGCGGTTGGTGGCCCGCTGTCATTTGTGACACAACCGCAAAGCAAAACCGTTGACGAGTATTCGCTTGCCGCCTTTAGTTGCGAAGTCACAGGCGGTGTTGCGCCTTACACGTATCAATGGAAAAAGAATGGCACAAATATTGGCACTAACAGCGCTAACTTATCGTTTGCTGCTGCGGCTGCTGATAAAAACGCATCTATCACAGTTGTCGTTACTGATAGTGTCGGTACTGCGATTACGTCTACGGTTGCTGCTTTGGGTGTGACGAGTTATGCGTTTAATTTTGACGGAGTAACTCAGTATATCCAGTTAAGTGGTAGTGGTATCCCTGTTACTGCGTCAACATCGTTAATAAAATTATCATTTATCGGCAAGAATGTCAGCGGCAATTATAAAAAGTTCGTTGAGTCTGACGAACGAAATTTTTATATAGACAGCGGCGCGTCTGGGACTACATTTAGGATCAGCAACTGCACAGTGAAGATGGATGGCGTGTCAATCAGTAGCGGCACAACAATACCAATAAGCGGCAAGCATACACTCGAAATAACTCCACTGAACAGCGGAACAATCAAAACTATATCAAGTCGAGGTGGGGTTGATTTAGGCAACTTGCCACTGTATAATTTTTCTGTTTTATCAAGTGGAACTACCGTTAACACAATACCCCTTAACAATAAATCACAAGGCGCCAACCAACTCGCAACCGCAGGGAGTATTAACGCCACTATAATCAACTACAACGCAGCAGGGTGGACAGCGATATGACACAATTAGAGCAATGGCTTGAATCCGGTTTGTACGTGTTTGTTGTGTTATCTGAAAAAGGCTATCAAGACAGCGAACCCGCCAAAAACGCATGGCCTGATGCTGTGCAATATGGCGACTATCGAATGGTGAATTATCACAAGGAAAATGCAGAACGCTTTGTTGAATATCTAACAGAGCAAGGACATACAATTTCATTTGGCATCAGCGATACAGCACCAATGCTGCTAACATGGAATGAAGCCATTGAATTTGCGAATAATTTTAGCACTGATATTAACGATTAGCGTCACTGGTTGTGCAATAGAGCCAACGATTAATGATGTTAAAAACAAATTAATACGCATACATATTAGCCAAGACGCATCAATCAAAACGGCTGGTGTTGCGTATATGACTGAAAACGAGTGTGTTATTGTGTTAAAACATTATCCAGCGTGTTTGCTGCACGAAATACGCCACTGCCTTGAAGGCCAATGGCATGGTGACAAGCAATCATCAGAAGATTGTTATTAAGGATTAAAATGTACAGGTCATTATCATCGCTTGGCCATTTGTTTCACAAAATCGCTCGCGGTGTCGGCGCGGTAATAACGCAGGACTACAACGAGGCAAACAAAAAGCGCGGCCTGCAATGGGCCGCGTCTCGAGTTGTAACTAACGCAGCAACTGGACAGGCTTTTTACTCAGTAATCGAGGTAGGTGGCAAACCGATTGATTTAAAGAGACGTGAGTTTGCGTTCACTGGTAGCTCAATCGAGGCGGATATCTATCAAGACCCGACTTACACTGGCGGCACAATCGGCGCGGTTTACAATGCAAACGGATTTACACCGCAACCTCCGTCGTTTTTATTTACGTTAAAATCTGGTGTATTAGTAACTGACGAGGGTGTAAAGTTTGCGCCTACAATATATGCAATGGGGCCGACAAGCAATCAATCAAAAGGGTTAAGCAATGCGCTGTATGGCTCGAATTACATACTAAAGCCTAACACGTCGTATTTGTTGAAGTTTGTTAGCACTGACTCGCAAAACCAAGATATCGCTGTTAGGATTGAAGGTTTCGAAGGTGATTTAGATTTTTATCCTGAGTAACAAAAAGCCCCGACTAAGGGGCTTTTATTTACACGCTATGGCAGTTAAATTACCCTAGCATTTTTATATTCACAGTATGCCGCTCAACTTCGCCATACTCTTTGTGTATCACCAAGCACTTGCTATCCTGCCTTGCCCTATATCCTCCCCATGCAGCATAAGCATCTTTTGCTGCTAATGTCCTAAACGATTCAACGTCACAGCCCGAGTATTCTTTTTTGGTGTCGTGGTGGATGTGGCCAGTTAACCAGGTTCTAAACTCGGTTTCTCCCCATAATTTTGATTGGTCGGTTGCCATTACCATCGGCAGGCGCTCAGCTTTACAGGTGTGTCCATGATGGACACCAAACAGCGATTTGCCCCACTGAAAATAGTGAAACGGCGTTGGTGATTTATCAACGGTCACTCGCGGTTCGTTTTCGTAAATGTTACCAAGACACACGGCAAGAAACAGCGACCCTGTATCGTCGTGATTGCCGACAGCGTTAATCACCCTTACTTTTTGATGTATCTTTAACGCAGATTCAATCATTTGACGGATAATCTTAACGCCAACCCTAATCATTTTTGCGTAGCGGCCATCCATATCTAGAGAATGCTTAGACCTGCTCGTCTGACCTTCCATATTATCTGCGTGAAAAAAATCGCCAAGGTTAACAATGACGCACTCGGCACATGGTGGTGACGTATTAACAAGTCTGTCAAATACTCCGCAGAATTTTTCCTCCGCTATTTTTAAATCCCAATCCATGCCAGATTCTTCGCCCCACGCTAACATGCCAATATGTGGGTCTCCAAGCGGGTAAACTGCCATCAAGTCGCTGTTGCACATTGCAGGCGCAATTGACGGCTCAACCCTTGGTAGCGACTCGCTCATTGCTTTTATGGCTTCCTCAAACATTTCCGCACGGCGCTCTGCGTCAACGTCTGTCTTTACCCACTGTATTTTTTTCTCACCATCCTGCCCATATAACGTTGACGTGCCTTTGAGCCTAAATCCGTCTGGGCAAACCTTGGTCATATCGCTATCTGGCGCATAACCTCTTTTAGCTGCTTTACGGTGGATGTTGCGGATTGACGATCGCACAGAGTCGCGAGTTGCGCCAATGTTTCGAGCTGCCCTGCTTTGATTACCTAGCGCATCACGGCACGCTAGAAAATGCTCACGCTGCAGCTCAGTGCAAAATTGCAAATAGCTGTCATCGTTAAAATTAATGCTTAGGTGTTCATAGGTTTTCTTTGGCATATAACTTCCTTGTTTCAAATTTTAGATTATTATCGACACAGTATTCAGCAGCTAACTTCATGCCGCTAGACCATCCCAAATCAGTGTAAAATACGGTTAAAACATTGGGTAAATGCTTCCAAGCAAAACCAGCTTCGATACCCAGTTTACGCTCACTTGGTATGTCGTCATCAAGCACGTTTTCTTGGGTGTAAAGTAAATGGCTGGCATAAGGCGCTTCATTGCGCATCAAACAATCGTGCATACATTTTTGCGCATACTCGATGTTTCGCTGCCTGTCACCGGCGAATGGCGATTCGATAATAACTAATTTCAAAGTGGCATCTCCCTGCATAAATGCTTGTGTTTTTCGAACAATTCTTTGTAAAAATTAGCCTTGCCAATCTCTTGGGTAATATCGTCTTTACCGCCAGCGCGTAAACGATATTTTAAAAGATTGCCGAAACAGAATCCTCTGTATTCCTCGACAGTCATTGATGATGCGATTATTTGTATCGACTCTATGTCGTCAAATATCTGGTAGTGACTTGGGTTTTTAACTAAGTCCATTTGTTGCTCCACTTTAATTGTTGCGCATATTATATACAGCGTCGCCAACTATAATAGCAGCAAATACCATGTTTAGCTCACAGTTCATTTTTGTAAAGTACTCAGCACTTTAAAACGCCCAATCTTCTAACGTACCATACTCAAGCGCTGCAATTGCTTCGTAGTCGCGGTAATCAATGTTCATTTGTGCACTCGTTGTATGCGTAAACCAACGCATTAAAGTCTTTTATATTCATCGTAACAACACCATTACAGCCAATCTTGCTTGTGTTGTCGCATGCTGTTTTTATTGCATCTCGCAGCATCTTGTTTTGCTCGGTTAGTTTGTCGTGTGAGTTGATTGCGTGTGCAGCAGCTTTTGACGCCTTAAACTGATTCATATTGTAAACCTTACAAATTCTAGTATCGCTTATCGGGTTTTTGGAGTTAAATAAATCACCGTTATGACTTGCCACTGGCAGCACAAAAATATCACTCATTTTAATATCACTCATCTTCACAACTCCTATAAATCATTATTGAAAACTCGCTAACACTAAGCTGCTCATTAATATAATTATCAAGCGCTTTACGCAATATCTTTGTGTCAGTGTTAGCTAGTTTTATTTGAGATAAATCAGCAGCGTTAACTGCTGACATTGCTTGGGCTGCTGCGAGTTGTTTTGACTCGCAGTGTGTTGGTGGTAGGTCTAGCATTTAAGTAAGCCAGCATCATATAGTGTTTCGCAATATCTCTTGTATGCGTGACCAGCGCTTCCGTGCTTCATTTCAATTACACGCGCAGCTTCCTCAACCGCTTTTTGCTTTGGTGTGCTGGTGTCTATCTCGCGAGTCATTAGCTTAGCTTTTTTGCGAGAATACTCGCGACCATCGCTATCAACTACAACAACATATTTACTGCCGCTGTACTTAATAACACACGGCTTCCATACTAAAGGAATGCTAGACCCTCCACGAACAGCGAACTCTTGAGTGAATACTGGTCTTTCATTATCTTCATTGCTTGGTGTGTTTTGCTTAGGCTGGTTTGGTGATGGGCGCCATTTAGTGACGCCGTCATCCCAGATTAATTCGTCAACTCGATTGATGTATTTGCTTCCAGTTAAACCTTCCCACTCAATCAACCCACTAAAACCAGGCTTCTCACCTGTGTTTGTGCGCCATGCGAATGATGTAATAAACACGTTATCGTAAAACCATTCTGGAGTGAATTCATCCTCTCCATCATACCCGCCAACTATTAACTCGTTATCAATACTTGTTATTGTGCCAGACCCAGTTAGCTCTGCTGTGTACTTATATTTATCACCAATAACTACATCGCCACCAAAATCTTTAAACTCTTTTACTGTTATCATCTTTATATCTCCTTTTAGCTCAGGTATCCACTTAGCTTCTGACATTTCCTCGACACATTGGTCAAATTCTTCGATTGAGCATACAGCGTCGGGATAGTTTCGTGAGCACAAAGCCCAACCAGTTTTTGAGTCAAAACCTAAATAATTGAGCCACTTTAGTTTTCCTAGGGCTGCGTCTGCCCTTAACTCATTTGCCGCATCAATTACTGTTTTCATCTTTAAACCTCCATCGTTATTAATTATTGACAGATTAGCCGCAACAATGGATACTGTCAACAACAAAATAGCAAATAGTGGAGTTTTAGATTAATGATAAACAAACGTAAAAAACACGAAGTTACACCAATCGGTATCAATGCCGCGTCTGAGTATGTGCAGTCACAGTTGGAGGCCAAGAAGAAAGGCCGCAAGATGGGCGACAAAACGTCTCGCTCGCTTGTGTTGATACTGGCCTATGGTGCCGATGCCATAACAGCTAACGCAGCCGCTAATGATGATTACACAAAAGACCAATCTGCAGCACACCAGCTTAAATGGCGAGCGATTGAAAAAGTTAAAGCTATGGTTGCCGCAGGTCTTGAGTCTGTCAATTTGTCGCCAGTTTTGAGTGCAAAAAAGTTCAGCGACATAGCAGCGGACGTCAAATTTATGACTAAATGCAGCGACCAAGAATTAGCGGCAGTTAAAACAGTTGTTTGCTATGGTGCGCCAGTTAATGAAATTGAATCGTTTTGCGGTGTCGAGATTGCGCGTTTTGTGCAAATTTCCATAACATTAGCTAATACAACCGGTTAGTTTGATCGCCTCGTTTATGCTGATATCTATTTGTTGTAACGCCCAATTGTGCGGTACAATTGTAAATATCATCAATTACGACGCTGTGCGTGTCATCAATTCAAACGGGGCGTGTTATGGCGCAAGGAAAGCAACAGGTCATGAGTATGGAAAGTAGGATTGATCGTGTTGAAGCGGAACAAGATTATTTAAGAGAAAGTCTTGAAAAGTTAATCACGAGTCAAGAGAAACAGACATCTGAGATGCGCGAGAATACCGCAGCAATGATGGTTATGTGTCACAAGTTAGACTCTAGCACGGAGATTGGCAAGAAAGCGCTTGATAAAGTAGAGCTAAACTCTACGCGATTGACAAAACTTGAGACAAAAGAGTGTGAACGTATTCGCACAGAAAAACAAAACTTTGTCGGACTGCTTGCGATATCGGCTGGGTCGATAGCGGCACTGTTAAAAGCATTTGGAGCAATTTAATGCCAACCACAATCACGTCAACAGACTTTTACGCAGCAATGCCAGGTTATACTGACTGCCCATCTGTCATGGTAGATTTGCATATTGAATCAGTTGACAGCAAAGACGCATGCTTAGACGCAAACTATCCAAGCGGCACTATTAAGTTATTGAAATATTACTATATTGCAATGATGTGCAGTGCTGCTAATGGCGGTCAAAAGCAAATCACGTCACAGCGCGCACCAAGCGGTGCGTCTCAAGGTTATAGTTATTACGACCAAAAGTCTGAGCTTACACTCAAAAAAGCCATCGAAGCGCTGGACACGGCTGGCTGCTTAACAAGCATGTTGCCAGGTTCTAGATTCCAGATTGGCGCGACTGGTAAAGGTTGTAGGTGCTAATATGTCATCAATAGCACGATGGGCAAACACAGTTACAGCGACGATTTGGCGGCAAGGCGAAAAAGACGAGTTCGGCCGCTTTACATGGGCCGCGCCTGAGTATGTGCTTGTGTCGTATCGTTTGGGCGGCTCAGAGGAATACGCAGATTCAACAGGCGTTAAGTTTATGCCCAAATCAACGTTTTGGACTGAGATGTTAACTAATGCTGGCACATTTTTAGTTAAGCCTAGCCTAGGTGATAAAATACAGCTGGGTGAGCAAACAGGCAATCCAACGCACGAAGCCGAGACAATCAAAATGGTGCAAGTTGATGGCGCTGAAATGTTTGGCGTCAATGAAAAGCCTGATTACATGGTGGTGACGTGATGGCAGCAAAGGTAACTGGTGTTGAATTGGTTCGTAAAAACATCGGCAATCTAAAAGTACAGATTGATAAGAATACCGAAAAAACGCTGACAGCTATAATGATGACGGCGCGAACTGCAGTAATGCTAAAAACGCCTGTCGATACATCAACGCTCATTAACTCGATAGATTATCAAGTCAGTGCAAGAAGTGCTGTGTTATACTTCCGCGCAGGATTTTCTGACAAAACAGGGTTTAACTACGCGCTAAAGCTTGAAGAAAACGAAAACTGGACTCCACGCAAAAAACCAAATGCAGGGCCGCACTTTATGCGTGATGGTTTCGAGTCGCCAGAAGCTAAGTCTGATATTTGGTCGGTAATAAAAGCGAGCAACAACTTATGATTATTGAACAAATGGTTAGGCAAATATTACAAGATGGCGGGATGTTCGACGGCTGGACTGATATGTTTGGCGATGCACAGCCAGCGCCAAAAGTGCAACTAATCACGTTTGATGAGCAATCACTTGGCGATAGTCGCGGCATTATCATTCGTGAATCTGGCTCGATAGGTGGTGACTTCATAGGCCAAAAAGTAGCCGTGTCAATTTATTTTGTCGGTATCGAAGATAGGTTAGACGCAGCAGTGTGCAAAGACAGAGCGAAATCTATTCAAAACCTGTTTTTCGTGCAGCAAGAAAACAGTGATATAATAACTGTAAATCCGCAATCGTTCGCCTTGCCAGTGATGTTTACTGACTCAGGCAGGCCGATTGTAAACATTGAATTGGAATTATTAACAGATAGAGGGTATTGCTAATGGCATTACAAAATTGTAGCTCCGGCGATTATGCTGGTAAGACCGTCCCGCTTGAGTTTGCGATTGCTTGCGGCGATGTAGACCCAACAGCATTGACATTTTTACGACTTGGCGCTTTGACAGTTAAATCGTTCGAAGCGTCTATGGAAACGACATCAACGCGCACAGACACTGACGCTGGCGGTTATGCGTCAACGCTGGTTACTGGTGCAAACTTTAGCGTGTCAGGCTCTGGTAAGTGTAAAAAAGATGATGCAAATCACTTAGCGCTTGTTCAGGCATATTTTGAAAATGCAGCAGGCGACGGTTTGCGTTTATATGTTCGTCTAGCGTTCCCTGATTTAACATTCCGACCATTTTGTGTGATGTCATCTTACAGCCGTACGGGTGACACAACAGACTTTGTCACATTTGACGTGCAATTTGACATTACGGAGTCAAATTACAATACCACGATGGTATCTTTAACCGCAGCGTAAATATCGCTTATTTTAGTGATATAATGACAGTCATTAGGCTGTCATTTTTTTTGGGGTTTTTATGAGACACGACATCGGGCACATTTACGCTGACACGGAGGTTGGGCGATTTGAGTTTTATCCAACGTTTAAAAACATTCGCAAAATATGTGAGCCTGACGAGTTAGCCGAGGTTTTTGCAAACATCAACGGCTCTATACAATCAAAAATAAATGCTTGCCTATCAGCTGGATACAAATCATTAGCTTACAACTACAGCCGTACACTTTACCAATGGTGTGCGCTAATCATGCAATCATGTTGCGATGATGATATCACTCCGCTTGTTGGTAGGATTAAGTGGGAAAAAAGCGCTAAGCACTTTCAGGCTGGCATTATGCCGTTGGAGCACATGGTTGCTGTCTCAAAAATATTATTAAAGCATGGTTTAATCGGTGTTAACAATGCTAGCGGTAAAGACGGCAAAAAGTGCTCAGAGATTGACGTTTACGATTTTGTGCGCATCGCTATGTCTCATCTAGATATGACAGCAGAGCACGCAGAGAACTTAACCAAAACAGAGTTTGACAAGATTATGTCTGTGAAATTTCCTGACGACAAAAACAGTAAAACAAATGGCGCTCCATCCGACGAGGATTATTACGAGGCTATGGCAATGCTGGACAGAATAGAAGCAAAGAGGGCTAAATAATGGCTGACGTGAATTTAGGCTCGATTGGTTACGGTGTCACTGTTGACGATGCCGAAGCGGTAAGCGGCTTAACAAGACTTGGAACGTCTGTAAATAAAGCCGAGGCATCACTTAACAGTTTAACGCCAGCCAGCTCTAAGGCTTCAAAAGCGCTTGACGGCGCTGGTAAGGCTGCAACATCTGCTAGCTCTAAAATAAGCGGTGTTGGCAGAAATGCAGGTCAGGCAGGCATACAAATTCAGCAATTCGTAGGCCAAATACAAGGCGGGCAAGATGCGATGCTGGCGCTATCTCAACAGGGTGCTGACTTAGGCTTTGTGCTTGGTGCTCCACTTGCTGGTGCGGTTATAGGTATTGGCGCAAGTATTGCAGGTTTTCTTATCCCACAACTGATAGGAGCAACGGCAGAGGTAAGAGAGCTTGACGACTCTATCGAGTTGTTAAATGAGAACTTTAACAAGCTAAGCGAAACGCAACAGTCTGTAGCAAAAAACGCCTTGATAGTAAAGTTAAATGAGCAAAAGAAGGAAGCCGCCGCGCTAGCTAAGCAGGTGAACGAGCTGCAATCTGCGTTAATTGCGGCTAGGCAATTACAGTCAAGCAGCCGAGGGTCGTCATTTTTAAACAGCTTGATTGGCGATGATCCAAAAGATGTTGAGGCAGAACTTGTAACAACAAAGGCTGCATTGGCGTCAACGTCGATTGAGATAAAGAAAACCGAAGAAACGATAAAAAGCCTAGGCCAAGATAAAGGTGTTGAATCTAGACTTGCCAGCATTACCGAAAGCCTAACATCTCAAATTATTGCATTAAGAGATGGTGAGGAGGCATCGCTTAGGTATGCGGTTGCTCAAGAGCTTGGCCTTAAAGCTGGTGAAATGATACCTCCAGTCATTGACGCGCAAATAGAAAGCCTAATCAGACTAAAGAGAGAGAAAGCCGAAGAAGTAAAGCTTACACAGGAACGCGCAAGAGAGGAGGCTGCGGCAGCAAAAGCCAACGAAGCGCAAATGCTAAAAGAGCTGGCGAACGAGGCTAAGCTGTTGGAGGCTAAACGCAAGCGTGCCGAGCAGGTAACGGGGCAAACCCAAGGCTTTGCCGATTCAGGTTTAGACCCGCTTGCAAAATTAACGGCCGAGCGAGAAAGACAGCTTGCCATTGTTGCAGAGTATGAAGCGCTTGAGACTGCCAATCACCAGTTGGCTGTAGACGCGCGTGAAGCTATCGATGCGCAATATGAAGCTAATCGTATGGCCGCAGCGGAGCAAAGTTTTGCTATGCAGTCAGAGGGCAATAAGATGCTGATTGACGGGCTAAACTCGTTAAGCGGCACCGTTTCGCAAGTGTTCACTGGCATGGTATCTCAGACGATGACCGCAAAAGAGGCGTTCAGAGGTCTAGCTAATGCCATCCTTAATGATGCGATTAACTCACTCGTTCAAATGGGTTTACAGTATGTAAAAAATGCCATCATTGGTCAGTCTGCGCAATCTGCCGCTGCTGCCGCAAGTGTTGCGTCTGGTGCTGCTGTAGCGTCAGCTTGGGCACCTGCCGCCGCCGCGGTATCGCTTGCAAGTTATGGCGCTAACGCTGCGCCAGCATCAACAGGTATTGCATCTACTTATGCGCTGTCGCAAACTCTATCAACAGCAGGCGCACGTAACTATGGCGGCTCAGTCGGTTACGGCTCAAACTACCAAGTTGCTGAAGGTGGTCGCACTGAGCTTTATATTCCACAAAGCGGCAATCCAATGCTAATGGGCGCAAAGGGCGGTCAAGTCGTTAGCAATAGCGACTTAATGGCCGCAATGAATGGTGGCGGCGGACAAGCTAACATTGATATTCAAATCATCAACCAAGGCACTCCGCAAGAAGTAACAGGGCAATCGCAAGGTTTTGATGAATCAACAGGCAGGCAGTTTATTAAATTATGGGTTGCCGATTTCAACAATAAAGGTCAAACATTTAGAGCCGTAACAACAGGCACAGACGCCAAAGGGAGAACATTCTAATGACAATCGCAACATGGCCAAACCACTTACGCTCATGCGTAACAAGTTCAAAAAGCAGACAGCAAACGCAGGGTTTTACTGTAAGTGACGTGCAAGTTGGGCCTCCATTTGTCGAGCTGATAACCGAAGACACGCCAACATTTTACGACGTGTCATTTAAATTTAACCGCAGTGAGGCTAGAGCGTTTAGGGCGTGGCAAAAGATAAATAACTTTACCAACGCTGGCGGGTGGTTTTATTTGCCAATCCAAATCGAGGAAGGCTTGACGACTCAAGAGGTATTGCTATTGCCTCCAGGCTTTCAATGCACTGGTCAAGAAAATAACGTTTTTAGTTACACAGCATCGGTGATGACGCGTCAAGAGCAAGCGACTGACGACCAGTACCCAGAATCCATACTTGGGTTGTTTGAAAACAATCCGCGCTCAGATTTGACCGAAGCGGCAAACCTGCTTGATATCGCGATTAACGAGAGCTTACCCGAGGCTTAAACCATGACTAGCAGACAGTTTCACGCGCAACAACAAAAGAAAATTACTTACAAAACGTTTGAGATTTATCATCCAGCGATTGGCAGTGTCAGATATGTTAAAGGTCAGTATTACTCAAAAACGTTTACAACAAGTGATAGCGGCGAGGTGACATTTTTACCCGCCGCGATGAAAATAAGTCTGCCCGACATGTCAGAGTATGGCAACCTTTCGATGAAAATCGACTTGGGCAGGGTCGGGTCACAGCTTAAAGAAAAATTGCGCTTGATTGATGACTACAATATTGCGACACCCAACACTGATACAACTAAATTTATCTATCGCGAGTTTGTAGATGGTGTTGAGACAATTAAATTCGATATGTGGGTGGTCAGCTTCGCAATCGAGGGTGACAACGTTGCCATTGTTGCGTCTGATGATAACCCGTCGGCAATCAATGTCGCTCGGACGTACAAAGCGGAGAGCTTTCCCGGTCTAAAGGTGTTGTCATGATTGCGCAGCAGTTTATTGCCGAGGTTATCGGCAAGCCTTGGGTTAACCGTGCAACTGGCCCTGAATCTTACGATTGCTGGGGTCTAGTGATTAAATCGTTTGAGCTTGTCGATAATATTACCCTGCCAACTGTGGCGGGTTATCTAGAATCGCGCACACCAACTCACATCGCAGCAAAGGATGAAATAACACAACCATGGTGGATTGATAGCGACGGCTCAGACGGTGACGTTGCTTGGTATTACGACCACAAAGACAGATTTGTTCACGTTGGACGCGTGTTTTGTGGCGGAGTGCTGCATTGCTCTGGGTTATCTGGCGTGGGTGCTGTAAAATGGGAGCGTAAACAAAACGTATCTAAAATGTTCAGCAAAACGGAATACAAGAAATATGCCAACTATTAGACATTTTAACGCCGCATCTGGTATAAAGCCTGTTTTTCTAAAGCAGGTTGATAGCGGCACTTGCCTGCTGGATTTTTTGATTGATAATTTTGAGCCTAATTTTGGCGGATTGTCTGCGGCTGTTTACGTTAATGGCAAGCTGCTATACGACACAAAAGACGGCGGCGAAGCTGACGAACTTGATTTGAAAGTTGATTTTCTGCTTGAGCCTTACGATAGGGTGGATATTATCACTTATCAGGGCTTTTTTAGTGCTATTGTGACAGCGATTATTGTTGTTATTATTGCTGCGATTGCTGCCATTGCTCTAGCACCGTCAACAAACCCGGGTAACTCAGAAGCTGCTGGTTCTAGCCCAAACAGCAAACTAAACGCCGCAACAAACGAATACAGACCAAACGAAGCAATCCCAGAGGTTTTCGGGTCTCCCGTTTGCTATCCAGACCAAATCCAGCCGTCTTTTTACGTTTACGAGAGCAACCTGAAAATACAGCGCGAATTGCTCTGTGTTGGCGTGTCTGAGTATGACATAACGATGGTTAGAAGTGGCGAGACAAATTTAGCATCAATACCAAACTCTAACTACACAGTCTATCCGCCAAACTCAACGCCTCCACCTGAGCAGCGTTTGATTGTGCGTGAGACGAACGAAATCACATCTCAGTCGCTAGAAGCGCCAAACTCCGAGTCGGTAAGCGGTGAATACTCGACGGGTGACGGAGCGATAACTGCGTATGCAGGCAATAGTGTTTTAGAGGTCGGCGAGGATATCATTGCAAACCTAGCGCTTGAGGTTGGCGATTATGTAAACGTTAAAGTGACTGAAACTAGGTCTGTTGGTCAGATTGTTGTGTTGGTTGGAACTTGGCAGATTACTGCTGTAACATCAACGACAATCACACTACCAACAGGCTCTAGCTATAACAGCTCCCCAGACACAACGTCGCTTATTGAGATTGAGCTAGCAAGTCCTGACGGCTCGCTAAACAACTGGGTAGGCTGGTACACTGTGCCCGGGACAAACAATACTGGGGTGTGGTTTCACATCGCAATGCCGCGAGGAATACGCACGGAAAAAGGCAAAAAACTGACTGTTAATTTTAGACTCGAAATCCAGCAAGTAGACGAGAACGACCTGCCAATATCGGGTGGTCATACTGCGAATTTGGTCGAAGAAATAACTGGAAACAGTTTGGATCCACAATATCGCACTTATTATTTTGATGGCTTGCCAGCAGGTCGATATCAAGGCCGCGCAAAACGCACAAGTGATGAACTTGGCGATGCGTCAAGTGAGTTAGTAGAAGTTGAGCAGATTGTCGGCGTCGAGGAGCAGTCTAATCCTAACTACGGTGACGTGACATTGTTATGGGTTGAGCGCAAGGCAAGCGAAAGACTTGTGGGCGGCAGCTCATCAAAAATTAACTTGGACTTAACGCGCAAACTGCCATATTACAACCGCACAACAAATGAGCTAGAGACCAGCAATCTTGTCGCTACACGAGACTTTGCCGACGCTGTTGCATATACGTTAATTGTTGCGGGTAAACGCGATCCATCAACTGTTGATTTGCAAGGGCTATACGAGATAAACGACAGATTACCCGCGGATTTGCGCACGTTTGATTTTACTTTTGACGACAAAGATGTGTCGATGGGTGAGCGAGTGCGCACTATTTGTGACGTTGCGCGGGTTGTGCCATTTAGAGCGTATCAAAGCTGGATATTTGAGCGTGACGAGATTAAACCGTTTCCAGTTGCGCTATACAACAGACGTAACATTAGCCGCAGCACGCCTCCCAAACAGTCGTTTAAGCAGTTTTTGCCAAGCGATAAAGACTCTATAGCGTTAACTTATGTGTCACTGCCTGACAACGTTGAAGCGACGATTTACAGGTCTGTCAGCGGCGGTGCAATAGTTGATACTGTTGGAAACTATCCAAAGGAAATCAAATTACCCGGTTGCCAATCAAAGGCGCAAGCAGAAAACCGCGCAGATGTTGAAATACGCAAAATTATCTACGCAAAACGCACAGCGGAGGTTGATATTTTGCATGACGGATTTGCGGGTAAAATCACTGACAGAGTGAGATTTGCAGACATTAACGACGCTAAAATATTCGACGGTGAGATTTTAGATATTTTTGGCGATGAATATTTAACTAGTGAGTCGTTTAACCCAGAAGCTGGCAAGACTTATTTTGTGCAGATAACAAATGACAATGGCGAGCTAACAGAGTTAGTGCAATGTACGCCGCTATCGTACACCAGTAAAGGATTTAGGGCGGTAGGGCTAAGTGGCGGATACACCGCTGACACTGGCATTGTGCAGCTTGGTAGTCGTTACATTATCTCAACAGATGACGAGTACGCTGGCACTGATTACATTATTACGGACATACAATCAAACGACAGCAAAACGATGACAGTGAGTTTAGCAGCGTATAATGATAAAATTTATGAGCAAGATTAACCCAAGGAATAAACATGGCAAACGATAATTTTGATTTACCAAGACCAGCGGATGCAGTACCAAACTCGACAAGCGCTGTTATTAATGACAACGCGAAAGTGCTTGATTATTTTGTCAATTCGTCAGGTACAGTAGTTACGAGAACAGGAAAAGAGATTTTGACTTTGGACGAAGCAATCAAAACATTTGGCTTTGGCGTTGCTGGCTTTACGTTTGCAACAGGCGGGACGCTAACGAGTTTAAACCTGCTAGTACCTAACTCGCCTACTGACGGGTATTTATATAAATACGTTGGTAGTGGCAGCGCTCCGATTACTGTGACGGCTGGGACGAATCCCAACAGCGGTAGCAATTGGCAGAAGTTTTCGGCTACAAGTCATAACAGCTTAAGTGGGCGTAATGAAGCTGGGGCGCATGATGCGAGTGCGATAGCCATGGATGACGGAAGTAACGCTGAGTCATCGATTGTAAACAGCAGTAACGTTGCTAACGCAAACAACGCCTTATTGACAAATAGAATCCAAAAAGCAGGATTATTTACCTCTGCTGGTGCAATATGTGTCTTAGGCGACTCACTTACTGTGGGCGAGGCATCAACATCTCTAAGTAAGAGTTACGCAAGCATTATTTTTGATTCTATTGCCGATTACCTGACAGGCGGCTACGGCATCGGCAACGAGGTAAACTTCAACTGGACGTCTATGGGCAATGTTGCCCTAACAGGACAAACAGCAGGAACATCAGGCCCAATCCAGCGCAGTCAAGTAATTGCTGTCAATGGGACAATCACTGTAGCTAGAGCTAACGCCACAAAAATGGCGTTTTATTTTGATCGAACTCCAACTAGCGGCAGCGTTGAAATCCGCCAAAATGGTAGCTTATTGGCAACAATAGATTGCTCAGGTGCCGCAGCGAAAACCGTTCTTTCTCAGTATGTAAATATTTCATCTGGTGGTGCGCCAGTGCAGTTTAAAGTTATAAACAATCCAGTCGAATTCTTAGCTCTTGTACCAATCAGAGATAATCCTAACCAACCGAATGTATTAATGCCGATGAGAATGGCTGTCAGCGGATGGAACACAGCAGATTTCTTAACATCTCCCGACCAAATATTAAGCATAGGTGAGTGTGGTGGTATCGGAGGGACATCTGGAATATTTGTACTAGCTGTGGGGTCAAACGACATTTATACGTCTGCGTTAACACCATCAGATTATATCGATAATCTGCGTACAATTGGGGCAACATTAGAATCATACAGGCAGAGCAATGTTATAGTTTTAGTTGTACCACCAAGAGCAGATGAGACAATATTTCCGCCTGCAATCGAGGATTATGACTTTGATGATTATAGAAACGCGTTGTACTCATTATCCAAAGAGAGGCAGTGGCCTATTATCGACCACAGCGTTTTAAGATTAAAAGAAAGGTCTTTACTATCTGACGGTTTGCACCCTAACGACGAAGGGCATCTAGCCATGGCTGAAAATGTTATGAAATCATGCGGAATAGAAATCACAAAGCCGCTCACTTCAACGCAGAAAAACGCTATTGATGCTAAGTCAGATGCGGTTTTGTATCGTAAACGCGCAGATTTAACTACGTTTACAGGGACAACAACTAGAGAGAAGACGCTAACATCTATGGGCGTTACTGCCTCAGACTTCATAACTGATATTTATATTCGTTGGAAATCGACAGGAGTAATGATCCCGTATAAAGATTGTCAAGATTTACAAAATGGTCTAGGTTTGCAGATATTAAGATCATTTAGCGGTACTGAATACTCTGTTGCCAAAATATTTTACAAAAGCGTATCAAATGACGGAACTGGATTTGCCAGTCCCCAAGGCGCCCTGTCTTCCAGCATCACAAACACAGTATTAGGTTACAATGATGCCGAAGTGATTGTTGAGTTTATTAGGAGTTCAAAAATACAACTGTAAATTAACTGGTAATACTAACAGATGACAACAATGTGAAGCAGCATAATAGATATAATCATTTTATTTACAAAAGCCCTCACACGAGGGCTATTTTTTCCAGTTTAAATCAGATTAAAAAGGGATATCCGAGTCGTCAAACTCAGGCATTTGCTGCGCTCGAGGCTGTGGCGCTGGTCGCTGTTGCGGCGCATAACCTTGTTGCTGTTGCGGTTGCTGGCCATCTTCAAAATGCGCACCCTCTAATCGCGCATTTTCCATCATCAAAGATACATATGTTTTGCCATCGTGCTCGCGTTGTTCAACTTTTAGCTTTTCACTTGAGACAACAACAAAAGAACCTTCTGCAAACGCTTTGTCGTAGTAACCTTTGGCCGCATCTGTTTTAGCAAAAAACATAGCTTTATAGTTTGCGTACGACTTTTCTTGCGTCTGATAATCCTTTGTCATTTCTGACAATTCAACAACATACATTTTAGACTGGCCATCTTGACCGCAACCATCTTTAACAAATGGGGCTTTACGAATTAAACCTGATACTGTGTGAGACATTTTTATTTCCTTGTGTTATTAATTAATTTCTTCATCGTCCGCGCTAACAGGCACAGCTTGCTCTAACGCTTGCAATTGTTGCGGTGTTAAATCGCCAGTTTGCTGGCACTTAGCGACAACTTGCTCAATGCTCATTTTGCCTGCGGTAATTTGTGCAACCATCGCAGGCAAAACTTGATCAAACTTGTCTTGCGGGTATGTCGGGCGCTGCATGTTTAGACATTCGACTTTGAACGGTTCGCGCTTGCCACGCGCAACAGTTAGCATTGTGTTTAATCCGCTTGGGTTGATATCGGACATAGCTTTAATTCTAATTCCGCCTAAAGCCTTTCCAGCCCACTTGACAGACGGGTCGCCATAAAGCTTTACAGATTTACCAATCCAATTAGCAGAGTCTCTACCCCATCCAGCAGCTAATATCCTTATCATTCCCTTTGATGGGCGATAAGTTCTTCCATGACATCCATGGTAAGATATTCTTACAGGTTGATCGCACTGCTGAACGTTTACATTTGTAATGGTTATTACCACTTCACCGTCAGCAATGTCGTCATAGTTAAGTTGCTGGCTGTTTGCTTCTAACGCAAATGTTACATCACTCATTATCTTCACTCCTTACAAATTCGCCGAAATATTTTTTTGCTGCTAATTTATATGCTGACTTTGCGCTTTCTAATTGATTGTGATTGCCAAGGTTTATTTTTACCCCGTCAACCCTAATGAAAGCCTTATAAACTAGGTCTCGCTTACACCAGTAAACACCTTTCACCCCTAGTTTATTGTTTTTGTTTAGAGCCCTGTTTCTTCCGTTCTGCTTTCTTGATGTTAGCCTATGGTTTTCTGGCGAGTTATCAAGCCTATCTCCGTTAATGTGATCCACCTCCATTTCCATAGGGTCCTCTCCTGTTCGCATAAAGTATATGGCCCTGTGGTTATTGTATTTTTTCCCGTTAAGGACAAACCTCATGTATCCTTGCTTATCTAGGGTGCCAGCTTCAGATCCAACAATTACGCCTCCAGCGCTGCTTTTGTGCCTAAGCTTGTTGTGTTCACAGATATAAAATCTTTCGTTAAGTAACTTTAATTCTGGAAGGTTAATAAACCTCATAAATGAACCTCCTTAAATAATCTCATCTTCATACCTACGCATTACCCATTCAGGCAATGATATGATTTCTGTTGTTGTGTCGTTTGTGGGTGTTACATCGTTATTTTTGTAATCTGCATACGTGTCTAAATTATATCTAAACAGGTTCGCACCAATCTCACGACTAATGTCGCATAGCTGATAAATCGCTACTTTGTGCGGCCACTTTTCTTCAACACAAATAAACTTCATACCTTTGAGTTGTTGACCTGTTAACCATTCAAACTGCGCCAGGTAAAACGCATCTTGCACATGGTAGCGATAGTTGTAAATAGACTTTGCAAATTCTTCACTGCGAACGTCTTGCGTTTTTTTGATATCGACAGCCCAGCCGTCCCTGGTTAGTTTGTCAAATCTATGGCGGCACATGACTCCGCTAACAGGGTCTTTAACAAAACCCGATAACTCACACCATCCATCTGCATTGAGTAGCTCAGCGGCTTCTGTATTGCTCCAAACTGCCTTTTGAATGTTGTCGATATTTTCGCAATCAGCATTGGTAAAAACTTTACCCTCTCCATACGCTTTGACAGCTTGCTTATACTCTGGCTGGCGTCGGTCTTTTAGCGTTGGCAGCATCATGTATTCATTTGCAAAAACGTCTGGCTCAAGTATCGCGGCATGGATTGCAGAGCCTACCTGCATAGGTCTTGTTTGCTCGCGTGGTTTCTGGTTAAAAAAGTGGTACGGGTCACGGTCGATAATATCTAAACCAGATTTAGATATTGAGTTGTGAGCGTGATACACATCGTTTGGAACGCCAGAGTAATAGCCCTCTGTCAACTCCATGTCGTCTTGATATTCTGTTACTGTTATCATTGTTTGTAATCTCCATCATTTAACAACAATTGAATAGTACACGCCCATTATGAGCGTGTCAACATATAATCATCAATTGCTTTTAGTGCTGCTTTATATCCGTATGCAACAACGCATTTGTAGTCTAACTGTTGCTGGAACAGTAAATGCTCGCGCTGCTCTTTACTTATCGGGCTTGCGTCTTTGCCCTCTTTTTTTAGCTCTAAAAATAGGCCGTGAAAACCATTTCTAGGCACTGCAACTATCCAATCGGCAACGCCTTTTTTACGTCCGCGCTTGTTTAACTCTGCGCCATATCTAGCGCTGCCACCTGCGCCAGACTCGTTAACAGTGTGCCACATCGCCTGGTAGTGATTGGGCCACGATTTAGCGCAATGAAAATTCAAATCTACCTGCTCGCTGTTTTCGCTGCGGCTTTTGGCTGGCCTATCAATCAGTCGATAAATGGTTAACCCGTTTTTGTTTTGCAATATCTCAATCATTTGCTGCCGTCCGTATAAAGTGTGTCGCCCGTAAATGTTACGCCGTGAACAATGCTTTGTCCTTTTTCGTTTTTGCGGTGTGTGATAAATTGCGGGTCTTTCCACAAGTCTTTTTGCACTAACTTGTTGATGTCTTTGCATGTAACAGCTTTTTGCCATAAACCTTTTTTGACATGCTTGCCGATGAATTTAGACTTCCAAACATGCGCACCACCCGCAAAAATCGCCCAGTAAATGACTTCCGCGACTTCTTGCTCGCCATCGATGCCGTAAACGTCTAAATAGTAAGTGACCTTGATTGCATCGTTATTTTTGCCGATAACCTCAAGATGCCAGCCAACTACTGGCCGCCAATCTGCATCACTGTAATGTTTTTTTGTCAGTCTTGCGTTGGGGTCAATCAGATACTTTCCGCAATTGCTACACTCACGTGCCGCAATGTCATTTTTATGACCGCAGCCAACACCGATTTTAATTCCGTTGATCACTTCATCGTCGCACGTCCTAAATTTCCACCAGTGACCGCAACGGTTATCTGGTTGATCGCCGATTGTATCAGTGCCAATACATCGCCTTGCATGTACGCTGTTTTGTGTGCTGCATATCGGGCACGTTATATACTCACCATTTTGTTTTGCGTGGCTTAGTTGTGCTTCTTCAAGTATTGGATCGTTGAATAGCTCGGCCATAGCACTCATCGTTGAGGTGTAATCAAGCACAAGGTGATCTGTTTTTGTGTAGCCTGCTTCGATGTGCTCAGGTTTTAATAGGCGCATACCTCGGCCTAATAGCTGAACTAAAAGCGTTAAAGAGCCAATGCGACGCAATATTATACTTGTATCAACAAGTGGCAAATTTATGCCAGTTGTGAGCACGCTAACCTGCACAAGGTACTTATATCTAAAAGTCCCACGGCTATTTAACTCGCCATTCTTAGCCCCTTTAAGTATCAGCCGCCTTTCTCGACTCGGAGTGCTATCGGTGATAATTGCATATTCATCTTCAGGTAAGCAACTTGCGGCTTCTTCACAGTGCTTTTTACCTGCACAAGTGATAATTGCGCAATGCCTTGACTTCATCACCTCTTGAACTTCACGCATAATTGCCTGCGTGTTGCTCATATTCATTTGAGCGTGCATTTCTTCTAGCTGTGAATCGCTGAACTCTTTTGTGCCTAACTCGTTTTCAGGATCGAATCCTTTAATGTCATACTGTGCGTCATCGTGACCAAAACCGAATATGGTTGGGACAATGTATTCTTTATCAACTAAAAATTTTCTATCAATCGCCTGCCCATCAGTTAGCTTGATTTCAGTTTTCCAAAAAGGCCCCTTGATTGACTCAACACCTCGGTATGGTGTTCCTGTCATGCCAACAATAGCTACCTTTGGATTAATGCGCTTAAAGTGATTGATTATTCTTGCGTACTGAGACTCATCATTATTAATCACTTTAAGCGCAAAAATCCAAAGGT
>Ga0208160_1000055_pt1 | contig 45480 bp, 62 predicted proteins | sample CB_VirMetaG_FD_184536 | JGI IMG/M metagenome (GOLD analysis project Ga0208160, IMG submission 184536) | Freshwater to marine saline gradient viral communities from Chesapeake Bay - CB_1504_1 Viral MetaG (SPAdes) (version 4) | ecosystem: Environmental > Aquatic > Marine > Coastal | place: USA... | reverse complement strand
CTCGCTTAAACGTAAAATGCCGTTTTAGGCTAACACACCAACCTGACAGAATGGCGTATTGTAAAATTAGGTTTTGGGTGTAAAATGGTAAAAACACACAGTAAAATTGAGGCGAATTGGTATGAAATCTATTGGTTTACCACCACTACCGGGCATAACCGTAGAAGATACGGAAGAATTGGAAGAAACCGAATTAAAATACCCCCGTCAGATAGTTGACAGAACAAAATTCGGTATTAGGGATGCTTTCCCGAATTTTATAATAACAGAGCTTCAAATATTCTACTATCAGTCAATGTACGACCAGATAAAGCAAAATGGCACCGTAATGCAAAACGTTGACGCTTATGGTTTGGGTATGTTGGCATTTAACATGGCCTTGGTTGATGATTGTAATTATTCTATTGCAAACGATGGTATGAGCATGGAATATCGCGGTGATCGCAAGATGGTTATGAAACGAAACCCCGCGTTAGACGTATTGAAAGATGCACAAACAGCGGTTAGGTTTTACCTGCAGCAATTTTGCATGACACCTGGTAGCCGTGGTAAAACGCTTAACACCGGTACGGGTAATGACGATAGTGATGGTTTTGGTGAGGTTTAAAAATAAATGGCATCTAATGTAAACAGCAAGTATGCCTACCCTGAATTAACAGAGGGTATGCAGGATTTCAGGTGGTGCCACAAATACGCCCATGATGTAGTCAATGGGAATATTATCGCCGGTAAGTGGATAAAACTTGCATGTAAACGTCACTTAAGTGACCTAAAACGCAGCGATATTTACTTTGATGAAGTTGCGGCAAAATCGGTTGTGTTGTGGTTTAAATTCATTCCCATTACGGATGGTAAGGAAGTCGGGAAATCAACAACGCTGTTACCTTGGCAAATATTTATCGTATGTAATCTGGTTGCATGGAAGATAAAAGAAACTGGTTTACGCAAATTCAAATATGCTTATGTTCAGGTCGGAAGAAAGAACGGAAAATCCACAATTGCCGGTGGTCTTACTCTTTATTACATGTATAAATCTGGATATTTCAAACCGAGAGCTTACAGCGTGGCCACCAAGCGCGACCAGGCTAAAGAGTTATGGTCAGCCGCACACACGATGATTAAATTGTCACCACGCTTGCGGGGAATCTTTCTTGCGCGTACAAACGATATTCTTATGCCGAGTAAGGAAGGTCATTTCATACCATTAGCTAGTGACAGTAATACCCTTGATGGTAAAAACCCTCTTGTTGCAAATTTAGACGAATGCCACGCGATTAAGGACCGCAATTTATATGGTGTAATGGTGTCAGCTTTCGGCGCCCAACCAGAAGGTTTAATGTTGACCATTACAACAGCCGGTACCGTATTAGATGGGATTTGTACCGATTTAAACAAAGCCGGTAAAATGGTTTTACAGGGTGACGTTGATCAAGATGCTTATTTTTACGCAATATATGAAGTGGACAAAAAAGACGATTGGAACGAGGAAAAAAACTGGTACAAAGCAAACCCAGGATTAGGACACCAACCGCGTTTAGATTATTTGCGTGACCGTCATATTGAAGCATCAATGTCGAGCGAGGAAAAAATAAACTTCCTAACCAAACATTTAAATTTATTCGTTTCTGGTTATGACAAGTGGTTGGACATTGACGAAGTAGAAGCGTGTAAAACTAAAAACCTTATTGATGATTTTGGTGGTATTAGTTGCTTTGCTGCAATTGATAGGTCCAGATTGCACGATATAACATCATTGTGTTTATTGTTCCCAGATGATTTAGGGGGTTGTGAATGTTTCTACATGAATTTGCTACCTAGAAAAACAATGGAAGAAGCCACGGACCATTTAAAAGAGATTTATAGAAAAGCGTTGGCCGCTGGTAATTTAATATTGGTTGACACCAACACAATAAAAGATATACAGGTTAAAAATTTGATAAGATGGGCATTTGAAAACTTTGATATTCAGATGTTCGGTTATGACCCGTGGCACATGCGCGAAATATGCGAGGATTTAGCCGAAGAAGGTTTCCCGATGGTTTCCGTATCGCAAGGTACAGGAAATATGAGCGAACCCGCTAAAAAATTGGAAGGATTGATAAAAGATGGTATGTTTAGGTATAATGATATTCTGTTTAAATTTGCGTGTACCTGTGCTATGGCTAAATTTACAGACCAAAACAACGTGAAGATAGTCCGAGAAGATGATAAGACGGACAAAATAGATCCGTTGGTATCCACAATAATTGCCTTATCTTGCGCTACATTACAAGAGCCGGTTGACGACAATCCGTATGAAAAAAGAGATTTGGTATGCGTATGAAGCTTAACCCGCGTAGTTGGTTTAAAAATACTAAAGTGGCCGACTTAGAGGCAAAGCTTCACAAGCTTGAAAGTGAATTCGGCATTGTTATACATTCAAAAAATTTCGCCGGTATTAACGTCAATCAGCAAACAGCATTAAAATCAGAAACCGTTTATACGTGTATCCGAGATAAGGCCGAGTCAATTGGTCAGCTACCTATCATCGTTAAACGCAATGGTAAGATAGTAGAGAAAACCACACGCGAATACAGGATTCTAGCCTTAAAACCTAACGACTTTCAAACGATGCAAGATTTTGTTGAAATGTATGTTACGTGCATGGAAACAACCGGGCAATTTTTCGCTTACCCTGTTTACAACAAATACGGTAACTTGGCTGAACTATTACCACTACGCCACCAAAACAACGTAAGGGCCAATATGGACACTTACGGACGTGTATACTACACATACACCACCAACGATGGTAAACCCATTACTACGTTTGCTGGTGGCGAATTAATGCACATCAAACTGAACTCATTAGATGGTTTGAATGGTCTTTCCCCTATATCAGCGGCAGCACGATCAATTGGTATAAGTATTTCACAAGAGCAACACCTTAGCTCGTTGATGGAAAAAGGCAGTATGACGCAAGGTGTACTAACCACCGAGGCTGTATTCAAAGACCCTACTGCTTTACAACGTGTTAAGGACCAATGGGCCGAATCGTATGGTGGAAGTCGTAACAACGGTAAAACTCCATTGCTTGAAGGCGGTTTAAAGTACCAGGCATTATCGTTATCACCGGTTGACAGTGAACTAATTAAACAAAGAACATTCAGCAGAATTCAATTGGCCGGTATATTCCGCGTACCACTATCAAGGGTAGGTATTACAGACGCACAGCGTTATAATAGCGTTGAAGAAAACAACCGGGCATATTTACGCGATTCGTTAATACCGTTGATGACAAAACTTGAAGCCGGTATAAGTGGATTATCTAATAACGTTTACACAATCGAATTTGATGTTAAACAGTATATTCGTGGTGATAGAAAATCACAGGTTGAAGCGATAGGAAGTGAAATCAAACTAGGATTAATTTCTATAGGTGAAGGGCGAGAAGATTTAGGGCGTGAACGTAAAGAGGGTGATGATGTTCATGCTATCGATACCAATAACCTAACGTTTGGCACATTAACTGATATACCAAAATTACAAGCGGCAGCACAAGCACAAGCGGCAGCAAAACCAAAACCAGAGGTACCGAAACAATGAGCAAGTTATTCATGGAATGCCAAATAAAGGCCGCTGGCAACGGTGAAATGTCGTTTACCGCTTACGGTAATGTTAAAAATATCGTGGACAAAGCGTTGGATGTTGCAATGGATGGTTGTTATACCCGTAGCATCAATGAGCATAAACGAAAAGGTACTAACCCTCGTTTATTTTGGGGCCACGACTCCCGCGCATTACCAGTAGGTAAGATAAACCGACTTGAGGAAGATACAAAAGGGTTACTTTTTGAAGGTAAGTTATCTAAAACCACAATGGGTAATGATTTGTATGTGTTAGCCATGGACAACGCTGTTGATAGCCTGAGCATTGGTTATAATGTCATAAGCGAGAAGTGGAACAGCGTAAAAGGATACAATGAACTTCACGATATTGATGTGAAAGAAATATCATTCGTTAACTTTGCGTGTAACGAAGAATCGTTATTGCAAGATATAAAATCAGCCATGGCCGTTGGGAATGTTCCAAGTGTTAGAGAATTGGAAAAGCTATTGCGTGACGGTGGTTTGAGTAGAAAACAAGCAATGACAATCTGCAGTCATTATAAACCCAAAACAAACAATATTGATTTGATTGATGTTAAGGGTTATTCTCTATTTAATTAACAGTGGGATACTGTAAAAAACTGTGTGATACAGTTATTAAACTTAACTTATTAACCATTATTTACAGGAATTATCCTCATGAACGAAGAAGAATTGAAAGCGTTACTTGCGAAAGCTGACGCAAATTATCAAGCCATTAAAGCGAAAGCTGATTTAGCTGATGTACGTATGAAAGATGCCGAAGCGAAAGCAGATGGTATGGCCGCTAAGTTTGAAGCTCAAAAAGTTGAGTTTGAGAAGCAAGCCGCCGAACACAAAACTGAAATGGAAAACCTTAAAAACGAGATTGCAGACGTTGAAGTTAAATTTAAGGGTTTCGGTGGTCCGGTTGATCACAAACAGCAAAAAGAGCAATTGGCAACAGCATTTAAAAACGCTATCGGTGCCTTTGTAAAATCTGCAAAAACCAGTGATGCACAAAAGGATGCTAGTGCATTCAAAAACTTCGTTAACCTACACATCAAAGCGGCTTTAAACCTGACCACTACAGCACAAGGTTTAGAATCAATTGATGAAGTGTTATCGCGTGAAATTATCGAACGTGCTCGTGAGTCTTACCCGATTCTTGGTGCTGTTGGTATGCGTAACATGCCACGTAGTTTACGTGAAGAAGTTTTGGTATCTTATCCATCTGTGCAACAAGGTATTGAAAACGTTGCCGGTACTGCGATTTCACAAACCGAAGTACAACGCTATGATGAAGTAGTAAACCAGGTAGCTAAAGTAAACGCTAAACCGCGTATTACTGACGAAGCCATGGTTGGTGGTGATTTAGATTTATATGGTCACTTACTGCGTTTACTTGATGACGAAATTGGACGTTATTTGTTAATGCAAATTTTGTACGGTAATGGCGCAACTAAAAACATGCGTGGTATCTTGTCGAGCAGCCGTTTAAATATCACTAACCTAACAGGTGAATCATTTAAACCAACTTTCGGCGCCGGTGCACGTAGTCCTGATTTTTATCCTGCGGTTGGTACCGGTGTTTCCGGTGGTTTACCTGCTACAGATAAAGCGACAGTTGATTGGTTGATTGACCTTGAATCATTGTTACCTACTAAGTATCTTATGGGTGCTAAGTGGTACATGAATCGTCGTACATTAGCTAAGTTTAAAAAGCTTCGTGATGTTGATGACCGTCCTATTTTCGCCCTTGGTTACATGGGTGAACGTATGTCGATTCTAGGTTACCCGGTTGTAATTGATGACAACATGCCTGAATTTAACGTTGCTAACGCACCGTTCCTAATTTTCGGTAAGTTGGAAGAAGCGTTTTATATCAGCCCTGGTGACATTGATTCTATGTTACTTGACCCATACACCGTTGACGGTTGTACACTGGTTAAAGTTAACAAAGAATACTTTGAAATCGTGGGTAAAAATGATGCTATCATTATTGGTGCCGCTACTACTGCAGCAGCAGCATAAGTAATATAGTGTGATACTTTTGGTCCGGTAGCGAGTGTTACCGGACTATTTTTAAGAGGTTCATAATGTTTAGCAGATACACAAGAGTTTCACCGGTCAATTTTATTACAATTGACGAAGCTAAAAAACAGTTAAACATTATCGACTTTGATGACGATGACGGTTACATATTAAGTCTAATAAACGTGGCCTACGAAGCCGCTGAACGGTATATTGGTAGACTATTAAGTCAATGTACTGTTGAAGCAGAATTCAGCAGCGCGTTAAGTTGTGTGTTCCTTCCTTACCCTCCCGTAGCATCAATAACATCGGTTAAAATCGGTGCAGACGACGTAACGTATGATTTCAGTGTTTATTCAAATCGTTTAACTATTACCGATCCATTGGTTGATGACTATTCAAATATTGTAGTTACCTATACCGCTGGTTTTCCTGATGCCGCTAATGTACCAGCTATGATAAAACATGCTGTTAAAATCATGATTGGTGATATGTATGCGAACCGAGAAAGTACAGATGTTGAAGGTGGTAAAGCTGTTCCATTAACCGCAATGACCCTGCTTGATGCTTACCGGATATTATCAGTATGAAAATAAACAGGGGCCGGTTTCGTCACAAACTGACAGTATTACAAAAAGTCGAAACTAAAAATAAATTTGGTGGGAAAGTTGACGGTGAGTTTACCGATGTTTTTGATTTTCGTGCTAATGTTCAAGAGTTAAGTGCTACTGACCAGATTAAACAAGGCGTTGATATTAACGGTAAAGCGTTGTCGATACTGGCAGGTTATGATCGTAGATTGCAGTTTGAACACCTTTTGAGATATAAAGGTGATGTTTATTCTGTCAAAGATGTAAGACCTGATGAACGTGAAATTAGTGTAATCATTCTTGCCAAGAGAGAATTTTAAATGAAATTTTCATTGGATTTTTCAGCCACCGGTTTTACTGATATTGTCGCCGGTTGGGAAAAACTAAATCTAAATTTGGATGAAGAAGCTAAAAATGGTGTTGATTCATTTCTTACCGAAGTAGAGTCGGCAATGCGTACAAATGTCGTTACTATGTTTACAGCGGGGTACGATAAAGATGTGTTGGTTAACTCAATATCTCACAAAAGCGCTATATCTAAAGACGGGAATGGTGCAAACGGTTCAGCGGGTGTTTACGATATGTCAAATAAAACGGGCAACACCGAAAAGAAACACCCGGCAACGGCGCCAATGTTGGCGTTTTTCTACGAAGCAGGTATAAGACCGCATTCTATTAGTCCGGGTGTAAAGTTAGCTGAAAATCCGAGTGAAAGTAAACCAAATGGTGCAAGGGCTAAAGGTGAGCAAACACCATGGATACACCCTGGTCATATACCATTACCCTTTTTATCGTCAGCATTTGATCGCCTTGTTCCTACGGCCACAGATAAGATATTCAAACCAGTTGATGTGGAATTTGCAAAAGTATGATGAACGATGCTAAATTTTACCAAATGATACATTTGCATTCTGGTGTTGATGTATGGCCCGACTTTGTACCGGAAGACGCCACATTACCTGCAATCTCTTACGTTCAAATATCCGATAAATTTAATCGTGTACTTGAGGGCAGTAAATCGGCAAAATCTGATACATGGCGATTGTCATTGGTTTGCAATGATTTAGAAGAATTGGAACAACTTGTAAATTTAGTTGAAACAATCGATAATACAGTTAAAGATGGTTATCAGCGGATATTTGTAATCTATAGAAAACGTGTTCCACGTATTTCAGATGAACAAATTACATTCACTTACTTAATTGATTTAGAAACCTACGGGGATTAGAAAATGACTGACCAAGCACGTTTAGCCGCTGGAACCATAACCAGCTTTGCTACAGATTTAACCACACCTGTTTATACCGTGATTCCTGGTATCATGAGTTTTGGTCCCTCTGGTTATACAGCACCAGCTAAGGACCGTACAACACTTGCTGATACCGAAATGAAATACGGTTCGGGTTTACCCGACGCACCAGATAAGACCATTAAAGGTCAATATTACGGTGATGACACAGACCAAAAAGCGTTTATTGCAGCTTGTCGCGCACGTACCCCTATGTTGTTAAAATGTCAATTCCCTGACAAACCCGATGCTACAGGCACAGGTACCGTGGTCACTGTTGAATTACAACCGTTAGGATTTGAAATTGATGATCCTACTGGCGCAGAATGGTTGATGTTTACTGTTACAGCTAAACAAAACTCATTTGACCTAGTTCCACCTGTTGCGGGTGTATAACACATGGGTGATTCAGTAACGGTATTATTGGAAGATGACGCGGGTACGATTTTAAAAACCTTCGTCATCGAAAAAGCCACGGTAGCCACTACAGCACGTAGATTTTCATTGACTTCGGGTGTTATGGAGCGTGAGGGAATTAAGGACCATGAAAAGGGAATGCTTTTAAATTGTTGCGCGTTGGCCGCTACATTAAAAGATGAAAACGGTGTCTTACATTATCCTGACGATGAAACCGCCGTTGATGCTATTTACAATGAAATGGAATACGATTTATTTCAAGAGTTGGTTAATAAATATCTTGATGTTAATCCCATTGGTAAAGGCTTCACCGCAAAAAAAAAGAAATCCTAAGCGACCCCGCCTTACTCTTAGTGAGGAGAATTTGTACCACCCTGCAAAAACCATTCTTTGAAGTAATGTCGTGGCCTGAATCTGAATTGGATTTTTGGGCCGCGAGCTTTTCTATTGACGACAATAAAGATAAGCCTACAATTAAAATTACCAAACCTGAAATTACAGTTGAACAATCAATTAAAGATTTGATTAGGGTGCTTGAATCATGAGTGAACAAATAAGAACGGTCGTATATAAAATAAGAGTCGATACCACGGACGCTAAGAAAGGTGGTCGCGATATGATGGTCACTATGCGTACCATGGCTACCGATTCTAAAACCACAGCAGATGCAATGCGTAACCTTGGTGATAAAATCGAAAAGGATTATGGTGCAAAGGTAAAGATTGCCGAAGATAAAACCAAATCTGCAAAAACCGCACTAAGAGAAGCAGCGAGAGAAGCCGACCGGTCAACTAAAAATTACGCTCTTTTGTCACAAGAATACAGTCACTTAGCAAGTCGTATTGGTAAAACTGCAGACGAACAGGAAGTATTAAACGCAGTATATCGCTTAGGTGCCAACGCCACAGAAAAACAACAACAAGAAGTTGCTCAGTTGGTTAATGCTTATCAGCGTCAACGTGCAGAAGCTATGAAGGTGCAAGGTTCCTTCCGTGGTATGCGTGGTCAAATGCAAAACTTCGGCTACCAAATGCAAGACGTCGCGGTACAAATGCAAATGGGTACTAACGCAATGACTATATTCTCGCAACAGGGTTCACAGTTGGCAGCCGGTTTCGGTCCAACTGGTGCTATCGTTGGTGCGGGTATCGCGTTTGCTGGTATGATGGGAAGCTTACTTATACCTAATGTAATGAACGCTGGTAAGGAAATAAAAGAGTTAACAGCGAAACTAAAAGAACTTGCTGATGCTACCGGTTTAACAAAAGAACAAGCGGCGGTATTAGTTTATGAAGAACAAAAGTTAATAAAAGAAAACCAGAAAAAAGTTAAATCTTTAAATGAAGAAATAGCAGCACAACTGAAAATAAATGAATCATACGCAGAATATGAAAAGCGTATGAAAAAAGAAGCTGTTTTACAGGCATCACAGGTTAACGGTCGAGTTGTACTTGTAAAGACAGAGAAAGAGTGGACAAAAGCGCAACAACAAGCAGCGTATGAACAAAACAAGCGGGTTGCTGATGTTCAAAAACTAAACGGTGAAATTGCCGATTCGATAAAAAACCAACGATTATATAATGCCGCTGTTGGTGGGGATGGTTTGAATAAGTTAAAAAAATGGAATGATGAAAATAAAAATTTAGTGTCATCAATGAGTGATCAAGTTGATTCTGTTCGTTATTCTAAAGTCGAACTACTTGAATTGAATAAAACAAGGGATTTGTCAACCCTAACGTTACAGGGTGCAACAGACGCACAAAAAGATTCGGTAGCAGCTAGTTATGATGCTTTAATATCGCACGAACGTAATTTGGAGTTAACCAGGGAATTAACCGAAGCTGAAAAGGAACGTAAAAAAGCACTAGATGATCTAGCTGCGGCGCAACGATTAGACGAGGAAATAACCAAAAAACGCAACACATTACTTGCATCACTTGATATTGGTGATACCAGTGCGTTAACAGCCAGATACAAAGAAGAACAAAAACTATTGGCTGGTAATAACGAAGCGTTGGCAAAATTGCGTGAAGAATACGAACGTGATGTGCAAAAGGCCACGGCTACCGGCTGGAAAAAATACATGCTGGAACTTGAGGATCAGTTATCCAACACTGACGAAATATTACAGGATAGTATAAACCGGTTTTCACAGGGTTTCGGGGATGCTTTTGCTGATGCAATATTTGAATCTGAAAATCTTGGTGATGCCATGGCTAACCTATTTACCGACATTGGTAAAAATATGGTGGCATTTTTTGCGGAATGGGCAGCACAAGAGTTGGCATTGTGGGCATTAAAGAAACTGATAGGCGCCGAAGCGGGTATAGCAGGTGGTTTGGCTATGACAGCCGAAGCACAAGCAGCATCATTTATGGCCGCAATACATGCGTTTTCATCAACTGCAGCAATACCGATTGTTGGTCCAGCATTGGCACCAGCAGCAGCGGGGGCAGCTTTAGGTTTCACCGAACCGTTTGTAGGTGCTATTAGCGGTTTATCATTCGCCGGTGCTTACGACAAGGGTGGTGTTATTCCACAGGGATCGGTTGGTATCGTTGCTGAATATGGACAAGAATTGGTTGACGGTTTACTTGTACAGGGTAAACAAGGTGGTACCAGAGTTACGGGCCGTGAAGATACAGCCGCCTTGTTGGGTGGTAGTAATGGTCAAATGAGCGTGACTATAAATTCATCCGGTAACGCCACACCTGATGCTATTGCAAGGGCCATGGTTAGAGTAATGAAACGTCCAAATAAACAATTAGATACAAACCTTTACGATGCTGTCAATCGTGGAAGAACAAACAGGGGTAAACGTTATGCTTGATATTTCTAATTTCCCATGGGCAGAGTTTAACCTTGTAGAAAATCGGGATTTATATGTTGCCGACAGCCTTGGTTTGAAACGCTCAAAACGCACAACGGGTATACATCGTTATGAATTTGAATTGGTCACTGTTGAAATGCCGGATAATGAGGGTCGAGCATTGAAAGCCAAACTGTCAAGGGCTGTAAATGATGTTTTACATTATCGTCACCCTCGTTATAGTTATTCAAACGGTACAATACCTGGTTCCGGTATTTTGGTAAACGGATCACACGCAAAGGGTGAAACATCGGTGGTACTAACCAGTTTAAACATCTGGCAGTTAAAAGCCGGTGATTATTTACAATGGGCGAATGACTCTAAAGTATACGAAGTGGCCGAGGACACAGGGAAAGTTTCTGGTATTCAAACTGTACAACTTACTTTCCCGTTACGCACAGCATTAACGGCATCATCCACCGTTACAGCAAATGGTATTACATGGTATTTAAGTTCTGATGGTATTATCGCAGTTGACACACAGGCTAATCAAAATCAAGATATGCAAATAACTTTATCTGTAGTAGAGCAATTATGAGAAATGCACCAACCGCTGTTGTTAACGCTTTAGAATCTGGCAATTTTGAGTATGCCAATTTAGTCACTATTAATCTTGGTGATGCTTATGATACCGGTACTGAGTTAGTTCTCTATTACACTACGTTCAGACATTCATTATCATTGGGTGGTAACACGTATTCTACAGACCATTCGTTATCTGAATTGGCCGGTATTAGTCGTAAAGCATCCACTGGTTCGGATAAAGTAAAAATCAGCTTTTCAATCACTGATGAAACGATTGTTGAAGCAATACGGTCCGAACGTTATGTAAATAAGAAAACATCAATTGACCGGGTTATTGTTCAGAATGGTGCCATATTAGAGGGGTATAGAATCCCCATACGTGCAGCCTGGGCATTAAGTCATACAATCGATGGTGATATAGGCGATCGTGCTGTTACGTTGACCCTAGACTCTGTACTAGGTGATTTGAGCAATAACAACGGTTGGTTTGTATTAGATTCAAGTCATCAACAGCGTTACCCAGGTGACAGTATTATGAAGTACGGTCAAACTGTCATGACCGAAGAACAACGCAAGCGTTACACCACTAATTTTAAGGGTGTAATCAATGAGCAAGTAAAACCACCGGCGCTACATAAAATTTATGGTTATCGTAATGTTGAAGCGGTACCAATCTTATTACTTAAACACCGTAAGACTCACACGTTTTACCGTCATTATTTCACAACGTTTATTTATGCACTAAACATCGGTGATTGTGATTTTGTTGACACAAAGAATTTACTGAAAGACGATGAAAAATTTGACGTAACTATTGTAAACAATACTAACCGTGATGTTGGCGGTTGGAGTTGTCGGGTTCGTACACCTACAGACGCGGCCAATTCATCACTACTAGATGAGGATATAGAAGGTGATTTAAGTTTCTGGTTTGAAGGTATGGAACAGTACGAAAAAGACCGCTTCATAGGTATGAGGGGGGAAGGTTTAACCTTATTGTTCGTTAAGAATCGTAACCGTGATGATTGGTTGGACATACCACCAAAATTAACAATACCGGTTCGTGGCTCTAAAGTGTACGACCCTAGACTTGGACCATATTACCCGCCCGATTTTATAGGACCAATACCCGTAGAAACTTCGGTGTATTCTCGCAATCCTGCGCTACAGTATGGTGATTATTTACGTTCAACGACTTATGGGGCCGGTAGACGCAATATTCCCGTCACAGATGCTACAATAAGCGATTTAGCTGACCACTTTGACCAAATACCCGATTCAATTGGTAATCCTGGTATCAACTCGATATTAATTGACGTGATGGTTGATACTGGTGATTCACTTGCTGATAACATTAATATTTGGATGGAAGGAACCCGTTTATATACATCTGATTATTACGGTGAGTTTGACATTCGTGTTGAAACCAAAGCCGCGTCCGTTTGGAGTTTTAACGAAACTGATTTGGTAGAATACCCAACATACGACAGTGGGGATTTTACCGACCGAATTACACAATTATCGTATAGCATTAAACAACTTGTTCCCGATACGTCCGAAGATGCTGAACCGGGTGATTTGGTAGAGGTAGATGTAGAAGCGGTTTTCCCCGAAGATGGCAGTACAGTTTATAATCAATGGTTGGCCGAAGATGGTAACATTATTAATTTCAGCGGTGAATCACTCAGCTATGTAACAGAATTAGAACAAGCGTATTATTGGACACTTGTTGATGCACGTATCGCAAGACAGCCAAGAACATTGGAATTAGTTGTCGGCCCCATTGGTTGGTTAATGGAAGTCGGGGACGTTATTGATTTTACGTCCGAAATAGTGGAAGAAATAGAAACCAAATGGCGCATTGATGAAGTAACTGAAAATGATGATTCTGATGTTGAATTAAAACTCGTTGCTTATGATGATACGTTTTACACACCCGATCCAAACGTAATACCGGCACCACCGGCACCAGCCGTACCACCGGTGAGTAGAATGGTCGATGTTACCGGTTTTGCGTTAGTAACAATCAATGGTGAATATTATTTAACATGGGAAGTATTAAGTACAGCCAATGCTAATTGGTATGCAATTGAAGTGTTGCTTGACGATGTTGTGGTATTTAGCAATGAAAGGGCATCACAACCACCGGTTAAACTTACGGGTATTGCTGTTGGGTCGTATGTTGCCACAATAACCCCGTTTAAAAATGATAATGAGGGTGTTGCTACAACACTTATTTTTGATATTTCAATACCGGTTGCACCAACCATAACAGTTAATGTAAGTAACTTTGAAATCCAACTCATACCATCTGTACCAAATTTAATTATCAATCAAACGTATGAACTTGAATTCGGTTTAACTGGTACACAGGCTGATGCTATAAATTATGGTATCGGTGCAAACTGGACAATTACAGGTTTATCACATGGTACGACTTATTATTACTGGATACGTGCTGTAAATCCAACAGGTGTTTCAGTGTGGGTTTCTGGTAGTGCTACCACAACCGCTGTACCTACTCAAATAATGGACCTAATTAACGACCCATTGGTTGAAATAATTGTACCGCAAATCGAAGCAATAACAGATTTGATTGATTTAAGAATTGATGATATTGACACAACAATTGCACAAATCGATGTTGATTTTATTGATTTTAGAGCTGATACAAATAATGCGTTAAGACAAGAAATACTAAATCGTCAAAACACAGATGTTCAATTATTATCAAGTATTGCGGATACTGCAGCAGCCAGGGAAGAATTACGCAGACGACAATTAGCCGGTGAAACATTGGTTGATGCTTTAATATGGATAGATCCGTCTACAGGAACTATTGTTAACAGAGCTTTCAATTATACCGATACTGTATTTACTCAGGCTTCATTATTGATTGATGGTGTTAATGCCAGCATTACAGCAACCGTTGAACGTGTTGAATTAAACGAAAACTCAATCAATGATTTGAGTGCTGAATTATCTCTTGTTCCCGGTCAAATAACAGCAACAGCAACAGCTATTGTGTCCGAATCAATAGCGGCTCTTGAACCTGCTCACAGTTTTAATTTCTTTGATAGTGTTCAGGGTTGGGTTGCTGTAAACGGTACAATTACAAGTGGGTTAAACCAGGTTACGACTACATGGGCTGATATTGAAAACAGTGCATTAGATTATGTAGCCACTGAAAATCTACTGTTAAGAATTGCAATTGAAAGAACAGCGGGTACAGGTTGGGACGGTACCGTAATTATTGAACGTGATAATGCAAGTACAGAAACATTTGCAAATATAATTAACGAACCGGCGCTAACAGGACCGGTTATATTGTTGGTTGATTTCACTGGTTTATCTAACTATTCCGGTACAGTAAATCGTGTAAGGTTAATGTTGGGTGAAACTGTTGCTGATGAATTTATTATCAAGTCAATCACAATAGGAAAAGCGGATGCCCAAACACAGGATTTAATCAACTTAACAGGTCGTGTGACACAAGCTGAAATTGATATTGACGCTAATGCTGGTCAAATAACCAGTAAGGTTAGTAATACTGATTACAACGCTAATACGGTTACATTCAGTAACGTCGAAACCACGCTGAACGGAATTGACAGCTATATCAGTCTGATTGCTACCAGACAGACCATAATTGATAATGATGTGGTGTTGAAAGCCAATGAAGCCGGTGTTTTCATTGATGGTTATACCGGAACGTTCACAGCTTACGCCCAAACCGTACAAGATGATTTTGACTTGCAGAATGGTTTAATAACTGATGCACAGTTAGAAATTGACGCGGCCAATGGTAAAATAACCAATCAAGTATCAAGTTTAGTTATTTTGCAATTAGAAGATTACGACACCAAACTTGATTTATTAAATCAGCTTGTCAATTCGGGTGTGAAGAATTACGAACAGGGTGAACGTAATTTCACATTTGCCAATGCCATAAACCAATTAAATATCGATATTGGTCCAAGCGGTTCGTTAGCTCAATCAATACTTACCTTAGAATCATTGACAGCATCACAAGGTTCTAGTGTAACGGCTTTAGCTGGTAGAATCACACAAGCTGAAACTGATATTGATGGAAACACTACAGCATTTGATGCACTTAGTTTGACTGTATCCTCGTTAGGTACCGATTTAACCAGTTTGATAAATGCAAACATTGACAGATTGGACCAAGTTGATATTGATGTTGATGGTAATACAAGTGCTATAAGTGCGGTAAGCGCAACTGTAAACAACGCAACAACAGGTTTAGCGGCAACGTATGGTTTGGTTCAATCGGCACAATTAGAAGTTGATGGAAATTCACTGTCCATAACCAATATCAGTAACACCATTGCTGATCCTATTACTGGTTTGGGTGCTACATCGGCGCTTGCATTATCTGCAGACGGTAAAGCGGATACCAACGCAACAGCAATATCCACGTTGTCAAGTACAGTAACGGGTGTCAGTTCAACTGCTACAAGTGCATTAACGTTAGCCGGTACAGCGAACACATTGGCTGGAACTGCAGACGGTAAAGCGGATACCAACGCAACAGCAATATCCACGTTGTCAAGTACAGTAACGGGTGTCAGTTCAACCGCCACAAGTGCATTAACGTTAGCCGGTACAGCGAACACATTGGCTGGAACTGCAGACAGTAAAGCGGATACCAATGCAACAGCAATATCCAGTTTATCAAGTACAGTAACGGGTGTCAGTTCAACCGCCACAAGTGCATTAACGTTAGCCGGTACAGCGAACACATTGGCTGGAACTGCAGACAGTAAAGCGGATACCAATGCAACAGCAATATCCAGTTTATCAAGTACAGTAACGGGTGTCAGTTCAACCGCCACAAGTGCATTAACGTTAGCGTCAACGTTAGATGATGATTTAGACGGTTATCGAGCAGTTTCACAACTTACGGTTAGTGCTGGTGGTGTACTTGGTTTTATTCAACTCGGTGCTACACCAACAGCAACATCATTAAAAATAAAAACCGACATAGCTCAATTCATTGATAACAATAATAATGTTTTTATTGAGTTTGACAGCGGGTTGAATAAAGCGGTTTTTAATGGTGGTTTATATGCGGAAGAAATAATAGGTGATACCGCCGCCGCCGGTGTGTTCACAATGAATGCAACAGGTACTTTGACATCAACCACGGTAGATTTAATAATAATAAACGTAGTAATTAGTGCTGTACCGTACAGTAGAACAGTAATAATACCATTACCCTGGTGTACATCATCTGGTTCGGCATATAGCTCAGTTGACTTTTCCCTACAAACTAATGCGGGTACAATTTGGCCGATTAATAACGCAAGCGGTTTGTATAATTATTCTGGTCCTCCTTTTTTCGTAACACTTGCAGCAAACGCAGAGGCACGATTCAAACTTAGAATGACTGTAAATTCAGGTAGTGTGCTTATAAGACAGCAAGCCCATATTATACAGATAATTAGAAATACAGATTCACAGGCTCAATACTTTGATGCTAGTGGCGCACCTTACTCATAACATTTATTTAATTAAAACAATTAATACTGTAATATAATTCATAGAAATTTTAAGGGGTAAACAACATGCCAGCAACTTTTTGGTTAGCATCATCGGTAACAGTCAACAATACGTTGAATTATATTACCGTTCAAACCGGTGATGATATTAGTTCTATTTATGAAAACTCATTTCTGAAAGTAAGTAATTACAGTGAACCGGTCGAAGTTAAACGAGCATATATGAATGCCGCTGTACCAACCATTGAGTTATTTTCTAACTGGCCTGGTGCCAATGCTTCTGGTGTTTCCGCTGTTGTTGTACCAAGTGCCGCCGCTGTTGCCGCCGCCGCTGTAGATGTTCAAGCACTGGTAACTTTATATACGGCATTAGGTGATTCTGTCAGTTCGGTAGCGACCGCTGACTCATTGGTTAAACGCACCAGTGCCGGACGTATAAAAGCTGTTGCATCAAGCGCGAGTGACGATGTTGTTGTCAAGAGTGAGATTGGCACAGCAGCAACTAAAGACGTAACCACAAGTGCAACTGATGCAACAGCTGACAGGTTATTGAAGGTTGGTGACTTTGGTATTGGTATTGGGAGAGCTACTACCGATACTGATATGAATGCAGGGGACTATGTAAAAGCAGGAAATATTGTAACAAGTAATGCCGTTAACCTTCTTACTAACAGACCTCCAATGGACACAGCTACATCAACAAGATATACAGTTGAGTTTATTGGATCACCAACAGGAACAGGGGCGCAACGGGCTACAAATAGATCTACTGGGTCTACTTACGTAAGAGGTACTCTTGATGGTGTTTGGTCAGATTGGAATGAACTTTACCACTCAGGCAACACCAACTTTGACACTTGGAAATCTGTATCAATAGGCGATATTCTATGTACAGGCATAGCAGTTTCTAGCACCACTCTTAGGTTTTTTATAGATACAGATTTTTTACTCAATCCCGCTGGTATTACCGTACTATCAGGAAAGACTTTTTCTATTAATGCGGCAAATGATGCTGCTTTTGCAGCAGGGATAACAACGTTAGGATTTAATGGAAGAAGTACACCAAAACAACTTGTTTTCGATGTGACAACATCTGGACTCACGACAGGTAACACCTATCAATTACGCTCTGAGCAAGCTGATTCACAATTTAAGGCGACATTCTAATGACTACTACATACACACAAACAGAGCCTAATTTCATTGACACTCACACAATTCAAGAAGACGGTAGTATTTCAACTGGAGTGGTTAGAAGGTTTGAAACACGTACTCGCACAGTACAAGATGGTACAGAGCAAGTAAGTATTGGATTAGATGAAGAAGGTGTTGAACAGTTTGAAACTCAACCTAAATTTATTGAAGAATCTTATAGTCCTTGGGATGAACTTGTATTATTAGATTCTGATCCTGAAAGTGACATTAGTGTTACTTGGCTTGACGAAGTTGCATACCAAACGGAGCAGGACGCTATAGCAGCACAGCAAACATTCAAATCAAATCGTCAATCTCTACTTGATAATGCAGTTGTTACCGCGAACAATTTTGAATTTGATGCTGATGAAAAAGCCATTGGACGCATGGCAAGTGCTTTAATCGCTGTTTCTGACGAACTAGACACTTACATTTTAGATTGGTCACTTGCTAGCACTGCAACTGGGGTAATGACAACCATCACTAAAGCAGATTTAAAGCTAGCTCACCAATTGGCTGTTCAAAACATGGCTAACATTTGGGGCGTATAACATGGCTAAATCACTCGTTTTAACAACCGCAGAGCAATCTTTGTCAGTCGATACGGTTGCAGACTTGTCAATTGTAAAAGTCTTATATGCAGATACGACAGAAAACGAAAACATCATCGAGCGCAACGAAAGCACAAGTGATCGGCAGTTAGTGCCAACATCAAATTTATTAAACTTAGACGGGTTTGTTTTTGCAACTCAGTCAAATTCAGTCGTGGAGATATAAAATGACAACAGTTGTAAAAACAAATGTAACAACGGCGCAACAGTATCAAGACGCGCTTGAAAAATCCGCCATAATGCCAGCGGCTAACGATGTGCAAGACGCGATTGATAAAGTAACAACTTTACCAGATAGTGCAGCCCTTACAGCATCACTCGGAGATTTAGCAACGGCCGCAAGTGCAGCAGATGGCAAGGCAGTTGCAGCACAAGCAGATGCAACAAACGCAAAAACCGAAACGGAAAGATTAAAGCTAGTTAAACCCACAGCCCAAGTCACAGATATAGCCGCAGCCGTAGCGATTGCAGAAGCGGGAGCCGTATTGGTTGGCGGCACTGTAAAGTTAATTAATGGAGCCAGTTATCAGTTAATTGACGCTGGCAGCTCTGGCGCTAGACCTGCAAACAGTGCAGCAAATAAACACGTAAGCGGCGGCAGTGGTGGTTTGTATTTATCCAATCAAACATTTGTTAAAACCATTGCTCTATCTGATTTTATATCAGCATCCGCAGATACAGACACCGCAATTACTTATCTTAATGATTATTGTGCTGGGCTAATATCGGCGGTTAATCCTTCGGCAGTAACCGAGTTTGGTTTGATAAAATCAGGCTGTAGAGTTGTTATTGATGGGCAATACAGCTTTTCTAACACCTTAATAATCTGGCCCTCAATTGAGTATCAATTTTCAAAAGGGGCGATTTTAACCGCTACAGCCAATGGGCAAGTAGTAGCCAGAACACCCACACGCGCCGAGTATGTTGCAGCCCTTGGTGTTAACTACTATGACCGCAAAGGTGTAACCATAAAAGGTCGCGGGATAATTGATTGCGCTAACAAAGCCTCAATCGGTCTTTTGCTAGATACGTGTGCAAGCGGTTCAAATATTGACATAAACGTTGCTAGAGCGACTTATAGAAAATATACAACAACATGTAACAAAACAAATGCAAACGACACTGTGACCTTTGCAAGCACAACAAACGTAAGTGTTTTTGATACTGTTGAAATCGGCAGTGATACCGGCAAGTTTTACACAATAGTAAGTATTGCTGGTTTATCGGTTAAGTTAGATCGCGGCGTGGTTGGAACTAACGCAAGCGCAACTGTTCAACATCGTGCAGTGGGCATTTCTTATCACATGTGCCAACAAGGTAACTATACGTCATACGTTACCGATTGCGATATTGCCGAAACTTACAGTCGCAACGTTGACGAAATTGAATGCACTGATATGACTCTAGCGGGTGAGAATCGACGTTCAAATATAGCCATGTTATTGCTTGGCATATCTGAATCGAAGGGTAAAAAATCTTGCTTAAGAAGCTTTGGCACAGATATTTTTTCCTGCGCTGGTGATGGTAACGACTTAAAGTTATACATTGAATCAAAAACAGATTCAGAGGCAGATACAGACATTCCACCAACAGGCGGCGCGGCAGTTACATCAACGACATTGCAAACATTCCCAATGATTGACGTATTGAATACATGTAAAGGTTTAACGCTCGATATTATTTACCCTATGAATGCCACAACAACAACCTGGCGCAGATTAATAAGAAACAAAGGTCAAGATACTCAAGTACAAAAAGTAACTACACGCTCAGAAAATAGGCCAGAAAATCCAAGCAGGTCAGGCGATTACGCATTTGCAGAGCAAGACTCAGCAGCGGGGCAACTTTCTTTTTATAACTTATCAGGGCCATTAAATTTATCTACCATCTCTGAAAAGTTAGTTGTAACCGAAAGCGGCACTAGACCGGCCAACTCCCGTGCTAGTTGGTCCTCAATTAGCAATAGCAGGCCAACATTCTCAGTAGAAAATCAGATATTTTTCTGCTCAAACGTTGGCGCTAGAGTTCAAGAGTTTAGAAATGCTGGCGAATCGTTTTCACGCTGCGCTGTTGGCTCAGGTGGTGTATTTCTTGGTGATGGTACGGCTAACCCTGTGAGAGCGTTGCAGTTTAACAACGGCTTACAAATTAATATGAACACCAACATAGTAAACACCAAGTTTATTAGAATGCAGCAGCCAAATGGAGTTTATCAATTCTTGTGGTTTGATAATTCTGGCGTAATGCGACACTCATCAACAGAGCCAACGGATAGAAATGCAGACGGTACGGCGGTTTAATTATGACTATTTCAACAACATTAACAGGTCTTGCAATTGCTGGTCCTGAAAGCCCAATATCAACAATTGTAATAACTGATCCAGATGGTAACGAGTCAACTTTAAACATGGGATTGGTAAACAGCAGGGGCATGGACAATATCATTGCTGGTACACCTTACGAGCTTGAGCTAACAGGCTTCGGTGCGTTTGGTGGTTTTGGTGCATTTGTTGATCCAGATGCTTTAACCAGTTTGACTGTACTTTGTGGGATTAAAACTGTATTTGGTTGTGGTAGAAATATAATATCGGATACTAATAATACTATTTCTTTAATTTTTACAGGTGTAGATTTAACCGCGTTTGATCGAGTCGATGTGACCTTTGGTGATGACACCAGAAACACAGACGAACATCAAGACAGTGTAATGGTTATTTCAGCAACCGAACTATTATTGAATTTTAACGACACAACGGAAGTGTTACCGAATTACTGGCGTGTAGTGGGGTACAATAGTATATATACAGCGGGTGCCGAGTTGGTTAGTCAACATAACGGTAATTTACCACCATCATCAATACTAAAATGAGAAAACTAAAGTCTTGAAATTTATAAAGTTATACATTGCAATATTCAGATCATGAAAGGTACAATTAATGGAAACAGTAGTGTATTTATTTTCTCTACCGATTTGAAGTAATCGCATTGTATAATTAGTAAGGGGTTTTCATGACTTTTGAAATAGAGTTATCAGTTATACTATGGGTGTGTGGGATACTTACCAGTGCTATTGGTGTAACGTGTTTAATGCTCTATAATTGGATACAAAGTACATCTAAAAGGATGAACTTAATTGAAACAGCATTGACGGGTAAGGTTACTGAAATCAGGGTTGAACAGATTGTAAAAGATACCTTGGTAACTGAAACAAGAATAAATGATATATTTAAAGATAAAATAAAACCTATTGAAAAATCCGTAGACCAAATACGTAATGACATGGGTGCTTTGACAACTCAGATAAACCAAACGGTCAACATCATACGTACAAACATGAGTGACTTATTACTTAAATTGGTGGGCAAATGAACAGTGTGATAACAGTTTTAATTGTCGATGATAATCTTCTTACGCTTGAAATAATTAAAGGGTATTTTGAATCTACCGAAATTGTTGAATTCAAATGTATAACCCTTGATGATCCTTTATTAGTAATAGAAAAGACAATAGAACACAAACCGGATTTTATTGTACTCGATGTGTTTATGCCAAAAAGAAATGGTTTAAATGTATGTGAGGATTTGTTCAACAACCCTGAAACAAGTCAAATACCAGTCATGTTTTTAACAAGTAGTGAATCACTTGACGATAGAGGTAAGGCGTTTTTATTTGGTAGCATTGCTTATTTTAGAAAAGGTGATGATATACAGGATATGATAAGAACTATTATATTACACGATTCGTTGACCCCTATCCGTAAAGCGTTAGACAGACTCAGTTCTGTTACCAAAGAAGTAGAAAGCAATTACCATCATCAATAATACAATAAGGATCTAAAATATGGGCGATACACTATTGACAATTTTTAACATAGTTACGGCTGTTGTAGCATTGGCAAGCGTAATTGCTGAAATTACACCAACAAAGAAAGATGACGAAATTTTGGGTAAAGTTAAGTCTGTTCTTTCTTTGTTGGCATTACGTTTCAGTGACGTTAAAAACAAATAAAACATACGCGGTAAGGTAAAAGAGTTATTCCTTAAATCCGAATAATTCTCGCATTTCTTCTACTTTACCGCGTAATTCTAGCAACTCTTTTAATGCTTCTAATACGTTATCACGGTTAATGTCGCGTAAGATACAATCTGTTTTAAACTCTAAACTGTGTATCATTTGTTTCAATTCAAATTCAGTCATTACTATTTAATCCCCATAACACCATTGACCAGCTTTTCAGCTTCATCAATGTAATAGTTATAATCAATATCATATACAGCACCATCAACAACAGTATTGTAAATAGTACACATACGGTCAGCTTCTATTTCCATTACTCTATTCGGTCCTCTGCGATACGACCCCCCGTCTTTTGTACGATAACCAAGTAAGTAAGCGTTGTTGTATTCGTGTTCGGTTTCAACACTTATATTCTTATTGTGGCCTGTGATTTTTTTACTTACCCAGCCGGGTAAATACATCTGCACTATTTTGGTTTTTCTAACCAGTGGTTTCATAATCTTAACTAACTTATGACCGGAGTTAGTCACCAGGTATCGTGATGTTTTTTGTAAATCTTGATAAACCTGGTCGCGGTAAATTACAACACCATCCCATTTAACATCGTGTAGCAATTGTAAACTTTCGGTCCTAGCTACCTTGGCTAAACTAAAGAAATCATAAATGTCTTTGTGTTCAGTGATAAATTTCCTTACGGGTATTCCTTCCAGTATTGCCGCTACAGCAGCTTTTTTGACGATAAGCATAGAATGGTTCTTGTGCCACTCTAAAGAATCGTCATGGTCCTCATGGGCGCCGAATGGTACGTAAACGCCTTTGTACTTGATTGGTTTGTCAACCGGTACCGCAATGTAATTATTAACATCACGAATATACATCGATTTATAATTGACAAATTCAAGTGTTAAACAAGTGAGCTTTTGCCACCAATCGCACAAGGCATCATAGTGAAATTTGTATTGACGTGGAAACCGGACCGTAAGACCGTCAGTGTTGATCTGTATCATCTGCAATTGTGGTATTTTCATTAATTGTTCGGCCAACATACATAACATCAACTGACCATTAATTGTGGTAGCCATGGTGTATGCAGGGTCATAGAACGGGCTAAATTTACTGTTGCTGTCACCGTAAACACCATTAAGGGCCAGTTTCATTGCCTTGTTTTCAACCGTTTTCTTGTCGTACTTTTTACGTTGTTCAAATACATCATCGTAAACATCACAAAATACAGATGAAAGGTGTTCGGGGAATATCCGGTTTTTAATAGCAACGTTCGGGTAATAACTCGCAACGTCAGCATCAATCATAATGAATTCGTCATCACTATGAACATTAACCCCGCTTAGACTTCCGTGGATGCCGCCTAACGCGAAATCAAAGCTAAACCCATCAACTACAGCCGATGTGGAAAACGCACCCTTAGTCTCTTGTATGGTCGTTTCATGGAGTATTCGCAACACCTGGTTAAACTCGTAACGCTCAAACTGAATGTACGGCAATATTAGACTACCAAGATGAATACTATCCCGCCACGTTTGACGCGCACCATTAGGACCGTAACACTCGACCCCTGCAGCCTCTAACTGTTTTACGAAATACTTTTTACCAATCTTAGTATCGTTAAAGTTGGTGAAATTCATCCCGTATTTTTCTGTCATCACGTCTCTAAATTCTAACGCCGGTAACGATATAATTAGAAAATCCACGGTCCTCATAATGTCATGCACGTTATAGTTCATTACGGTGTCGGCAACATGGTCGGTTTCTTCCAGTGGTATTCCCGGTGGATAGGGTAAATCCTCTAATGTTGGTGAGCGCATAGCAAATTCAATCTTTTTCAATGATGTTGCTTTTGCAAGGTTGTCAAAATGATGAATTTTCATTAGGTCAATTTGTACGATAAGCTTTTTCCAATCTGGAATGTTGTTATCGAATCGTCTTTCCCATGGTGTATTTATGATCCGTTCATTAACCAAATAAATATCATAAGCGTTTCTGATATTTTCGTCAGTCATTACAGGATGCAATACCGAATAGTCATAAGCATCATTGTTGAAACCAACCATTCGAATACCTTGTTCACGGTATGCGTTTAGGTGATGACGTAATGCCGGTAAATCATTTCTACGCCAGGACACCTCGAAGAATAAAACTTGTTGGTTATCCATATCATAAAACGCAGCACTAAAATAATTAGGCCAGGATTCTAAATCGTACACTGATAAATTTGTTTTATTCGTCACTTGGTTCATCCGAATTAATTAATAAAGTGGTATCGGTGTTATTGTTTAACTGGTCGTAATATCCACCATGCCACCAATGCTTTAACTCAATCTTGGTTTCACCATAAGGGCAATTTGCGCGGTCGATGTGTTTACCATGCTTTTTGGCAGCTTTCGTGCCTTTGGTGTATGCCACACATACATTTCTAATACGTTCTGACATATCACACCACCGGACCGCTAAGGTGGTAATGCGTTTTCTTGAACTTATTTAATCCGAGGTGGTTAGTCACACCTTTATCGTTGGTAAAATAAATTCTGGCACCGTTACTATCACGATGGATCGCATTAACTGTCACCCGTTGATTTGTTCCACGTTGCGCGTATATTTGTTCGCTCATAGTCCCTTAACTCCAATTACAATTAAAATCATAATTTCAATTACAAAAAACCCAAATGAATAGAATAAACCTTTACTAAATTTGTTCATAAATTGTTTAAACCATAATGGTTCGGATGACTCACTTAACCCCCATAACTTAGTCGAAATATGAATCCCAACAACGATACCACCAAGACTAAACATTATAGTTAAGAGCGTTAAACCCATAAAAAAAGCAAGCATATTATTTACCCCCTATCGTAAAAGTATAATCAATGAATACCTCAGTTTTAGCGTATTCCAATTCATTGTTTACCGGCCACCCCTGGAACCATTGGCTAGAATGCGAAACCCCATACGTTACAGCACCCGATTTTTTAAATACTTCTATACGGGCAACAACAGGATCGCTTTTGCTTCCATCTTTCCAATCAATGTTGGTTTCATTTACTTTATAACCGGTTCCTACTTTTACATAAGTAGGTGATGCACAACCGGTAATTAACACACACAGTAATATTATAAATTTCACAGTAACCCCTTAACCGAATAAACGGTATTCTATTAAATGTAACTTGATTTTATCGGTCAAGTCGTTTGCTGCATTTGCGCCCATTGCTTGTGCTGTAAACACATCGGTACCAAAGCACCGGTTGAATTCAGATTGAGTAACAGACACGTCTAAACCCTTATATAAACCAACTTCGTTACACCAATGAATAATCCACTCACGTAACGTTTTTTGTGCCTCTTGTCGTGCTATGTGCTTATTTGTAGCACTATGTATAACAACAGGTGGGGCATTCCTCATTTTTCGCTTAAATACGTCAACAGGGGTATCCACCTTGGCTATTTTTTCCATTACTTCTTTAAAAAATCCGGTATCAAACTCTACTAATACCCCGTCTTTGATTTGGATTTCTTTTTGTGTTGCGTTACGTTCATTGTCTGATTCACTGTGACCGCAATCAGGACAAACAAACGATTTAATATTGTTGGTTGGTGGCGCGTAGTAATAAAAGCATTGTGGACAAATACGCATTAAAATATCACCCTTTTTACTGGATGACTTTTTAGTTTGACGGTCTAGGGTCCATTCGGGATCTTCATGCAAATGTTTGCCCGGTAATATATGTTCAGCCACATTACCAACATGATCCAACAAAATACCAAACGGCTTACCGTCCAGTACACGCAAACAACGACCAAACATCTGTTTAAACAGTGAGTAGGATAATGTTTTGCGTAACATAATCACAATTTCTACAGCGGGAACGTCGAACCCTTCACCAAACAGATCGTAATTAATAAGCAGTTGGGTTCTACCCTGCCTAAACTTACGGATTTCAGCTTGTCTAACTGCAGCATTAGTTTTACTTGATAGTGATACAGCGGTAATACCGGCGTCACGAAAATCAGCAGCAACGTGGTCGGAATGTTTAATACTGGCAGCAAAAACAATACCCTGTTTACCACGACCTAACATCAAATAATGTTCAACAGCTTTGCCGGTGATTGATTTTTTATCCGTGGCCTTAGCTAGTTTCTGTTGGTTATAATCACCCGAAGCTGTAATGTTTACACCGGTCAAATCTATCGTTGCTGGTGGTGCGTAAACCTTATAATTACTTAGTCTACCCATTTGTATTAGTTCACCCATACCAGGGGTTTTGATGATGGTATCAGCCAAACCGTCAGCATGACGACCCAAACCGCGACCGTCAGCACGAAGCGGTGTAGCTGTCACACCAAGACCGATAGCGGGTATTAAATCAGGTTCATCGTTAGTTGGTATACCAAATTTTTCAATGGATTTACCCCACATATTATCGCGCAAACAGTGATGGAATTCGTCTTGCATCCATAAACCAACCAGCGGTATTAATGATGATGAATCGCGCTTTATCCAGGTTGGTACACTGACGATAATTATCTTAGATTTATCGGACAAATACGACTCCCCGAATTCTTCTAAGTGGGAGTTACTTATCATCAATTCAGTTGCCCGACTACAAATCATACGGTGTGGTAAACCAATCGAACCGAAAGCAAGTGAAATCTGACTTAATAAAACATCACGGTGAGCAAACACCAGCACAAATTTATTTGGGTTAGATTGAATATAACGTTTAGCTGTAAAGGCCATGATTACAGTTTTACCGGCGCCTGTTGGTGCGACTAAACAAATATTCAATAAATCCGGTGACCAGGTTTTGAAAACGTTGTTTATAACGTCATCTTGGTAATCATGCGGTTTGGTTATTTTAGGCATTCCATTATCCCTTATTACCATCAAACAAACTTAATACATTCATTCGGCTAACCCAACTTCGGCAAGTCGTTTCATGTGATGTGTATAATCCATAGCACCACGGTCAAAATCGTCAGGATTACCAAATATGTGCATATCGATTTCATGATTAATTTCATCATTGCTTTTACCTTGTTGTGCTAAACTTTCGGCATATAATAAACCGCTTAACCATTGTGATTTAATTCTAAACAGTGACATATTTCCCGCCTTTAATTTTATTCAGTGATACAACTATAATTCTGTAAAATAAAATTTGCAAATTTATTTTTATAGGTTTAAGCTATGTTCACTCGATTGAGTAATAGTTATTTTAACCTAATTAAAGGAAACAAGAACATGCAAAAATCTGAACTCGTTGCGGCCATTCGTGGTGCAATATTAGGTCTAACCAAATTAGAAAATGTTGTCCAAGCAATGAACGATGACATTATTCATGAATTGAATTCACCTACCACTGCCGGTACACCGGTATTACCTACAGCAACAGCAGGGGTGATGACACCTGTAGTAACAGAATCACCGGTATTACCTACCGCAACAACCGAGGTAAAAACATTCGACTTAGATGATGAAGGTACTGCGTGGGATGCACGTATTCACACCGATACTAAAACACAAATTGCATCTAAGTTAGTTAAAGGTGGTAAGGCGTGGCGATTAAAGAAAAAACTTGATGACGCTTTTGTTGAGCAAGTTAAAGCTGAAAATAAAGCGTTAACCGGAACGGTAGAAACACCAGTTACACCAGCCGTATCAGCACCAACGGGGTTACCTGGTTTACCTTCCACACCAGCAGCGGTTAATACTCCACCTGTTGCAGCGGGATTACCAACACCATCGGGGTTGCCTGGTTTACCGGCATCAAAGCCTGTTGATGAATACGCTGACCAACGTAAAGCTTGTATTGTGCATATTAAATTACTTACCGATAAATTTGGTTTGTCGTGGGATGATTGCAAAGAGATTATGATTAAAGAATTCGATGCAGCACAACCCGGTGAACAGGTTACATTTGGTTCGTTACGTGGTGATCGTTATGCCGAAGCGTTAGAATATTTTAGTGAATTGGTTGAAGAATACGAAAAAGTTGTTAAATGTATTGCTGATATTCATACCCTCATGGGTGCCGAACACAAAGATTATTGTGAGGATGGAATTAAAAAGCTGTTTGAAAAATTCCATACACAAGTAATCGATGGTGTTCATTATAGTGATGTTACCGAATGTTTGGCCGATTTTTCTGGTTGGCTGGATACGTTAACCAAATGGAAAGCGGGTCAGTAATCATGGCCGCGCATAGTGCCCACGGATATTCAGGACAAAGCAGAATTATTGCTTGTCCTGGAAGTGCCGCAATGCAGGAGGGTTTTGCTAATACCAGCAACCCTCAATCCGAACTTGGTACCGCTGTTCATGAAGCAACTGAATTTGCTTTGAATATGGGTATTAAATGTGAAGATGTGATCGGCATGACGTTTAACGGTATTGTCATCAAAGAAAATGATGCACATGCCGGTGACGTTTACGTAAATTACGTAAATGAAATAATGCGAATTTATCCCGATGCTGAATTAATCATCGAAGGTAAAGTTTACATGCACAGCATTGACGCTAAGTTATTGTGGGGAACATCTGATTGTATTGTTATTGTTCGCTCACAACGTTTACTTATTGTTGGTGATTATAAAAACGGATACGGTATTGTTGAAGTTGAAGACGAACAGATGGTTTTCGGGTCCAATAGTATTCGCGGTAATGCTCAAACGGTAGGTTATGGTTTGGCAACAATGGACACCTATAATTTACACGGTCAAATTGATTGGTTAACTACGTTTATAGCACAACCCAACGTTGATCACATTGACGGTCCGGTTAGAGTTAGAACATATACTGTTGATGAATTAAAGTCATGGCATGATGTTTATCGTTACACCCATTCGTTAGCATTAGAAGGTGTTAAACATCGTCAGGCAGGTAAGCACTGTAAATATTGTCGAGCGCGTGGTCATTGTACTACCCGTTTAACTTATATACTGCAGTTACTACAAATTGACCAAGCTATTGCAACGTGTGACGCTGAACAGTTGATTGCTATTTACAATGAAATTGACGTTATCACTTACACCCTTGAAGCAGTCAAAGAGCAGGTTATTAAACTGGCCCGTAAAGGTCACAAAATACCCGGTCGAAAATTGGTAAAAGGTATAGTTCGTGCAAGTTGTTCAGATGAAGATGGTTTGGTTAAAGAAGCCGTTGAAAGTGGTATTAACCGTGAAAAACTATTCAATATGAAGTTGAAAGGTAAGACGGATATTAAAACCATTATTGGTAAAAATTTGGCAGATAAATACTATGTTACACCGGAAGCCGGTTATACATTGGTAGGATTATCGGATAAACGACCGGCTGTCATGGCCGATTCAAAACCTAGTGCCGCTGGTGTATTCAGCAGCGTAATAAACAAATAAACAGGAAATTTAATTATGGCAAATCGTACAATTATCACAGATTACTTTCGCGCTTCTTATGTTCATTTAGCGCAACCTTACGCACACACACCGGCCGATGATGCAAAATACATGGTTAGTATGATGTTTCCCAAAACTGGTACATTACCCGCCACTATTGGTACCGGTTCAACAGGTGTTACTAACATCATGCAAGCACTGAATGAAGTGTGTATGGAACAGTGGGGCATGGATTTTCAGTCAGCTTGTGCTAGTGTGCAATTCCCGCCTGAATGGAAAGACGGTGACCAGGATTGGAAGAAAAACGACAAGGGTATGAAAATCGTTGGTGATGTAAACGAATCATCTGTTGGTATGTGGATTTTATCAGCTAAAAACGTTATGCCAGTCGGTACCGTAGACCACACAGGCGAAAATGATATTGCACCCGCTTCGGTTTATTCTGGTTGCTGGTGTCGCGCACAGTTGGAAGTATCGGCATACACCAACAAAGCCAAGTCGAACATTATCGCTATTCAATTGATGAACGTCATGAAATGTTACGATGATACTAATCTAGGTGGTGGCTCTAACCAGCAATCGGCTAAACAGGCTTTCGCCGGTATGAAAGTTGCGGATAGTAATTGTAAAGTGGGTGAAGGTCAGTCATTTGCAACACCCGCTATGCCAGGTGTTGCAGTTGCACCCGCTATACCCGCTATACCCGCAACACCAGCAGTCACAGCACCGGTAAAACCTGTATATGAAGTTACAGCGCTTGCTAAAGGTGCAACCATGGAGCAGTTTTTAGCACCGGGGTCAGGCTGGACAATTGAAATGATGGTTGAACAGGGTTACGCGGTTGAAGTCAAACAGGCAGCACCAGCATTGCCCACAGCCGGTGTACCGAGTTTACCTGGTGTTCCAGCGGCAACAACCGCACCCGCTATGCCTGGGCAAGCATATCTTAAACCCCCTGTCATGCCAGGTATGTAGTCATGGGTAAACGTTCTTATTTAACGTGGTGTATCAGTTTTGCTTTATCTGGTGGTAAACCCGAAGAAGTGAGACTACAGTATCATGCTCAATTATTGCAAAAACGTTTATCAGCATGACACCAGAACAGGAAGCATCACAGAAAATTCGTGAACGTGCTTCGGAAATGGGGTGTCGTTTGTTGCGAAACAATAACGGTGCCTGTTACAACGATTCAGGCCGGTTTATCCGGTTTGGGTTGGGTAATGAATCTGAACAGTTAGCGAAAAATATGGCAATGGGTGACTTTATTGGTTTTTATAACCTTACAATTACACCTGAAATGGTAGGTAAAGAAGTTGCTGTTTTTAGCATGATTGAATGTAAACCAATGGGTAAATTACCGGCAACACTCAGACGTGCAACAAACGTTAAAGATTCAAGAGAGGCCGCACAATTTAGGGCAATTGAGTTTGTTAGAAAATACGGTGGTATAGCTTGGTTTGCTTCATGTGCTGACGATGTAACAGCGATAATAAACAATTTTTTAGACGGATTAAAACGATGACTGACAAAATTAAAGTAATAAAAAAACGTGTTGAACGTTACAACGTTACCAGTTCCAGCAATGAACGTTACGCGCAAAACCAAAAACGGTTACGTGTATTGGTGGAAGAACACGGAATTGAAGCCGTTGCATTGGCGTCAAGTTTATCAGAAAAAACGGTACAACAATACGTTCGCGTGTCTGTTGCACCCGCAATAAATGACAACACAATTACAAGAGCCGAGCAAATCCTAAAAGGTTTATAATATGTCGAGCATTGATTTAGATCAGGCTCGTCTATTTATTGAACTATTGCGCGGTGACGGTGATTCCGTTGTTTGCTGGCAACTATTTAATGATAGCGGTCTTGATAATACTTTCCCTGAGAATTTTCACGGCAAACTTACTGATGTTCTACCAAGAGTAAACCAATTACAAAATAATGGTTTTGGCGTATTTATTACTATCAATCCCACAGATGGTTTGGGTCGTACTGTTGATAATATTATTTCTTATGATTGGGCATTTGCCGATGTTGACGGAAAAGATATACCGACAGATTTTCCGTTATTGCCCGGTTTCGTGTCGCAACGCGATTCAACACATGGTCATGTTTATTGGCCCGTTGAAGGATGCCTCACAGCCGCACAGTACAGCCGAATGCAGAAACGCATTGCAATGTATCTTGATTCTGACCAACAAGTTACAGACGTTGCCAGAGTCGCTAGGGTGCCGGGTTTCTATCATCTAAAAGACCGCACAAATCCTGTTAAATATTCGGTAAGTGTGAATAACCAGCTTGATTTTAATTATACAATTGATGAAATCGAACAGGCTTTCGTTTTGTCACCATCCGATGAAGCAAAACTAGAAAACTGGTCACAGACTCGTAATAAAATCGATAGTGGTACCGGTGCAAATGATGATCCTGTTTATCGTCAACAGTTTGTTCATTTCCTTAAAAACTTGGCGCCGGTTGCGGTCGAGGGGTCCGGTTCATTCACAGTATTCAAAGTGGCCGCTTATGCTTACGATAGGGGTATTGGTTACACCGAAGCACAGGAATTAATGTGGGAACATTATAACCCTCGTTGCGAACCTCCATGGGAAGATAAACCGTATGACAAGCGTATGTTTTATTCGTATGTTAAGCATGCTTGGCAACATTCGGGAAACGCGTTTGGTTGTAAAACGGCAACGTCTGTTTTTTCTGGACACGCGGCACCAGAGCCAACAGGAGGATGGGAGGCCAACGCAAAACTGAATAAACCAAAATCACCACGCAAGGAAGATGACACACCATTAATGGGTCATGTTGAAATCGAGGGTGATGCAGCGTATATAACACCCGAAGAAGCAGCGGCAAACCGTTCGATAATCACTAATAAAATGTCAGTCGTTGATTGGGCCATTAAATTTATTGGTGAAGAATACCCATGTAAAACATTGATACGGTTTGGTAAAACATTCTATACGTTTAACGGTATTCATTGGGAAGAAAAACCAGATGACGAAATTGAATCGAAGATAAATAAAATGTTTATTCCGTGGAAATTTGCACCATCGAAAATCAATAACATTATGGTGACGGTCGAGCGTATGTGTTACGAAGCTGGTTTGCAACGCGGTATCTATTTAAACGATAGAAATAAGGAAAGCGGTAATTGCGTAATTATGCAAAATGGTATTGTTGAAATTGTAAACGGTGCAGCAATACTTAAACCTCACACTAGGGATTTGTTCGACTTAAACGCACTTGGTTATGATTACAATCCTAACGCTAACTGTGATGAATTTTTAAAGTTTATCGATGCACAGTGGCCCGGTGATGTGGGTATACACAACCAATTGCAGGAATTATACGGGCTGACTTTAATCAACGATAACAGATACCACCTGTTACCTGTATTGGTTGGTAAACCTCGCGCCGGTAAGGGTGTTCACAGTACCATTATGACCAAACTAATTGGTGTTCATAACGTGTGTAATCCACACCTAGAATCATTGATTGAAGATCACATGATGAATACCATGTCAAAATCTAAATTAGCAATCGTACCCGAAGCAAACGCTTTACACCCTGCAATTAAAGACAGAGTATTAAACCGTTTAAAAGCACTTTCAGCCGGTGACGGTATATCATTTGATGTGAAGTACAAAGACAGTAATCGTTGTTCAAAATGGCCTATTATTATTATAAGCTGTAATGAATTACCGGATTTTTTAGATGGGTCCGGTGCATACGCTACGAGGGTGTGGCCGTTTCACTTCACCAGGTCGTTTGCCGGTGTTGAGGATAGATACCTAGCTGACAGGTTGTGTGCGCCCGATAGTATGGCCGGCATCTTCCTATGGGCTTTACAAGGATTGATAAGAGTAATACAAACCGGTGATGTAACTAAAGCTGAATCCACGTTAGAAATGATAGAAGAAATACAGTATGACTCGTTTATATTATCGTCATTTGTTGATGAATTTTGTATTCTGGATAATTCGGTTAATGTTTATGTCGATGATTTGTACGATGCTTATTTGTTTCATTGTCAAGTACACAATCAAAAGAATACTTTATCACCTGCAAAATTTACGAAAGTAATTAAAGGATCTAAACATAACATCATCAAAAAACGTGAAGCCATTGCATCCAATGGTGACAAACGCCGGTACATTTTCACCGGTATATCAGTCAATACCGCACAGGTAGAAAAGCACAAACAGGTTCGTGTTTTCTCTAATGTCGTTGTTCCCCTCAAACAATCTGTAAAATAAAATTTGATATTATGGTTACTTCGGTTTATAGTCAGTTAAGTGACTTAAATAAACCGGAGTAAATTATAATGAATAACCTATTCCCTGAAAATAGTTACATGGGTAAATGCTCTTGTGGTAAAGAGTTTATCGCCCCAAAAGGTGTGGTTCATTGCCATAACTGCTTATACGCTAAAGTTGCAGAGCTTGAGAACACCCGCACACAAAGCGAGTGTGACTTAGAATATCTTTGTAAATCGTATGCAGAGTACTCTCATTTGTGCGCAGTAATGCGAGTAATGCCTAATTATCAAGACTGGTTAATTGAGCAAGGGTTATCAACAGAGTTAGCGCCAAATGTAGGTCAGTGGATTAGTGTTGATGAAGCTGAGCCAGAAGAAGGTCATCTATACTGGCATACTCATATAAGGCCAGATGGGAGCTTTACTGAGGTCTTGGTGGGCGCTTATGTGAAGGCATTTAAAAAAATGGATAGCGGTAATTTTACTCATTACATGAAATGTGTAAAGCCACTACCACCAAAGGAGCAAGGCCAATGAGTGATAATTCAGCAGACTTTGCAATAAAAATTAATGATGCTGCAATAGCCATGAAAATGGCAAGCATGGATTATGACGACAATTCTGGCGGTGAAAATGCTGATATTTTTTGGGGTGTGTTTGAAGAAAAAAGGCGAAAGTATTTAAAGCTGGTAAAGGAGCAAGACCAATGATTACACTTAACACAATGGAAGAAATCAGATTAGCAATAATAAAACTAGAACGTAACCCTCGTTTAGATGGTCATCGTCGTGTCGCATATGTTAGCCGTGATTTTTTGCAGGATATTAAATTCTTTGCTGAACCACATCAAAACGTGGTTACCATTGATTTAAAATCTAACACTATTGAAATGTTCGGGTACCGAGTGTTTACGGTAAACGATGTTGACCACCCACAATTCAGGTTTATGAAAATATGATGAAACTATACGTACCTGGTCGTGAATCCCAAAAGCGTGTGACCATCCTATTAAAAATGACCAAGATACAAAGTGTTAACGTCATTGCTGCAGTACGTGGGGTGTTGGTCAACGGTTGGAGTGAAGAACTAGCATCCGAAGTTTACGATGTAGACGGTTCTAATTTGAAACGTGCGTTATCCCGCATCAATGAAATTATTGGTTATCATAACCAATTAAATGAGGAACGATAGTTGTGAAGAAAAAAATAATTATATCACCTAGTTATAAAATTGCTCATTACTGGTGCTGTGAAATGATGCTTGGTAAACATGAGGTGATGGTTATAACACCGGATTCACCGAGTGGTTACAGGGGTATCAATGCCGAAGATGTTTACGCTTATTTATTTGAGGAACCTTTTGATTTTCCGGAAAATACACACCCCGATTTTGAAAGGTTTTGCCGAGAAGTAGAACAATATATACATAACAAAAACCCAATTTAAACGAGGAACGATAAATGAATAAATCGATGTTAATGAAAGCTGTAATGATGGGTTTAGTATCCGGTATGACCGGTCCGGTTCAACATGCTGGTGAAAATCAGAAAATGATACCAACAGATCGTGAAATGCCTACACCTGAAAAGTACAAAAATACTCGTAAGGTTAAGAGTAAAACCAAGAAAAAACGGGGTTACTGATTGTGAAAATAGGGCAGGTTTTACACAAACTTCCCGATTGCCCTTTTTGCAAAAACAAACCGGTGATTGTGAAAATTTTTAGGTCACCGTATAAGCAAATAAATTATATCAGATGTGAAACAGAGGGTTGCTCAAACCGCATTATGAATACGCGGGAATGGGTGACTAAATGTAAATTTTATATAGGAAAACCGGCAAAGCTGGTTTAAGGATTAATTAATTATGGAACCAAAAATATTTCAACAAGATGATACAGCGGTTTGTGACACACAGGCTGAGTACGATGCTTTACGTTTTCTGATGGTTTATATAGACGGATACAATTTACACCCGGCCCATGTTGGGTTTGTTGAAAACGCAGGCGCTTACGGGGTTATAGATAGTAAATTTCAATGGGTCGGCAGGTGTGACGGTAATTTTAAATTATCAAAACTGCTATTCAAACCGGCACCACATTGGGCAACGGGAGTTAGAAAAAACAATAACTATGGTTTTTACTGGTGCAATCCCGTCTTAAAGGCGGCATTAAAATTTACTGATTACCCTATTTTTAAAGCCGAAAACGGTAAACTTGATCACAGTGATTTATTAAGGGAAACATGGGAGAACGGTCGGTATGATGATGTTGTAATCGTATCGCGTGATATACCGCGTGAATTTAAACCTGAAAGATATGTTGAACCAATCAGCTTACAAGGTCGTAGTATTTCTGATTACCTTAAAGTGGGTTGGACATTTGACCAGCTTATTGAATACAACATTTTCACCACAGAGCAGATTTCTAAATTTAAACAGCAAAACTCTATTGATCACATTACGACCGCACCAACTATCGAAACAGCAATAGAAGTCGAACTAGGTTCAACGACTGAACGTGTAATTGCTGAATTGCGTGACCGTCACCAAGCGGGGTTACTGAAATACGGTACCACGATTGATAGAGACGACCTAACGGCTGACCAGTGGTGTCAACATGCTATTGAAGAAGGTATGGACCTGATAATGTACCTCAGTCGGTTAAAGCAGGATATGGTAGCACTGAGGGAAGATAACGCGGTGTTATCGCAACGTGTAAGGTTACTGAAAGCCCAACGTACCGATGAACATATACGGGAGGAAAATCAGAGCTTACATGCCGAAAATATTAAATTAAACGATGAAAACCGAAGGTTAGATATAGAAAATGACAATCTCAGTAGTGAGAGTCTTAGTGTTTATGCTGAGAATCAAAACTTAGCGGCTGAAAACGCGGCACTAAAAGTACGTTTAAATGAATTGCGTGATTTATTCACCTGGCAAGAGGGTGAAATTCGTATGGAACCAATCGGACAAAATGGAAACACCGGGGAACATTATGAAGCAGGAACGGACACGACAGAATTATAGTAGAAAAAGTCATCATCGGTATAAGTATCTTAAACATGAGATATTTATATTGTTGGCACTGGTGATACTGTTTAACATTTTCACCGGATAATCGTTATATTAACTAAAGGGGTATTTATGAGTGAACATATCGAAAGAATGAAGGTAGAACACAAAGAGTTAGACGTAAAAATTAAAGCTCTTGGTGCTTTTATTCATAGCAATGAAATATTCAAAAAATTGGATGACATGGAGCAATCAAGAATGATTAAGCAGCATGGATTTATGGAGGCATACGCAGAAGTTTTAATGTCACGAATTTGGGTAGCAGTATAAATAATTAATACGCTAATAAAGCCAATTTAATCCAAGTCGGCGCTAAATAATGGATTTGACACCTCGGAATAGACGATGGCTTATTCACATGAGGCCGCACGGAGCAAGCAGCAATTAGGTTTCGTAGCCGTGATAACGGTCTCATTTGAATACGCTAATACTGCCGGGAGATTCCTAGCGGGGTAATTCTAGATAAGCGTATTCAATAGCCGACCTTGTGCGTTATAGGCAATAAAGGTTAAACGCTCGGCTAATCAATAAGGGGCAGTTATGGATAATCAACACAAGAAAATAAAAGGGTATCGTGATTTGAGTCAGCAAGAAATTAACGATATGAATGATATTAAAGCGGAAGGTGAAAGATTAAGAAATGTAATAGAAGCAATGAAATCAAGAAAAGGGCTTGATCAGCGTTGGGTGTCAATTGCTGAAACACATTTACAACAGGGGGTCATGGCCGCTGTACGAGCTATCGCACAACCAGATTCATTTTAACATTTTCACCGGATAACGGATAAAAATAAACCACCTTAATCGGTGGTTTTTTCGTTGCGGGTATTATCGTTTTATTTTATCAGGGTGTTTACGATAGAAGTAAATCAGAGAGTGAATATTTTTAGTTGGTACACCATAATGCTTGGCTATATTGATGACTGACATTGTTTCCCGCATTTCCAATATAGTTACAATCTCTTTACTCCAATCCGGTCGCTTCGGGCATTCACCTAGTTTTTCAATCCCTTCTAATACAAATTGAACTAATGCGGCGGTAGGGTCTTCGTCTTTGTATACCCAATTTTTAATCGTGTGAATCGACACGCCTGACACATGGGCCACGGTGTAAAGACTGAACCCACAGGATGACAACGCTTCCCTAACAATACGCTGATTGACGGTCCTGGCCGGTCTATTTACTATTGCCATTATAGTTTCCCTCGCATTGCTAACCACGTTCGTTTATACCACGGTAACTGTTTGAAATCGGTGACTACCTTAGTCAGCCTGTCATACTCACTGTGCCAATATTTAGCGCTTGTGGTATGTTCATGCACGTTTTGATTCAATCTATCCACCAGCTCGTTCAGGGCTTCGATTTGCTGCGTATACGGCATTGATATTAGATACTCAATTTCAGGGTGTACCGCTACATACCGTTTTTTACCGTCCACCATGTAATCCTTTATCTTGGCGTTTAGTTTCCTGAAATACGTTGGCGCCGGTATTTTGGTACCTTCGAGGTTATGCGGTGTGGTTTCGGGTGTTGGTTCATCAAAGAATTCAAACCGGCGATTCTGATAATTCTCATACGGTAGCGATACCGTTTCACGGCTTAGGGTGTAAACTTCTATCAGTCTATTATTCATCGTTAAATCTCAGTAGTTTTACGGTTCTAATTTCTTCGGCTAGTAATCGTATACATTCATCCAATTCGTTTTTTGTTAAACTGGTGATGGGCATTAAATTGATACAAAACGGAAACAAAGACGCTTGATTTATATCGGTCGTGTATTGGACCACGTATGTAATACCACCGACTGACCCTTTCACCATCCTAACGTATTCGCCTGATGTTTTTACTCGTATAAAACCTTTCATACCTGCATTTCCTTTAGTTTTTTGATTGTGTTTGGGTGTCCAAATATAGTGTCAACAGAATGAACAATATACGGACCCTTATCCACCATTACCGACTTTACCCATGGTTTCCACGGTGACGATAATAGACGTTGTTTCCATGTTAGTTTTACATGCTCAATTCTGCGTTCAGGTAAATAAGGTGAAGCAATTAATTTAATATCAAGTGGTGTACCAAATTTACCGTATCTACTGTTAAGGTGAAGCTTCATAAACGGGTTACATAAATTGGGTTTTATACTGACAGGGTGAGTGTAATAAGATTTAAAATGTGCACTTACGTTTTCTAATTCAGACCATATAAGCGGTTTGTTATTTGCAGCCTCACAGAACGTTATAAAGTCTTTCATTGTTTCGGATTCATTATTCATATTCGCATTTCCTTAGTTTTCGGATCTATTCGGTTGGTTGATGGAACGGCTGGTGGTATTCGCACTACGTTCACTATCGATGGCGTTGTCTAAACATTCCTCAACACAATCCCCGTATACATGTTGACTTGGTATGCTGAATAAACAGAAGTAATAACGATGGTTAGTATCTTGGGGGCTGATTTTATCAATACTTACAGCGTTGCGGTTCATGAAGTCTAAATAATCGTAATGGGTATATTTAGGTTGATAATCCAGTAAAGCAGATTGATGTAACCTTTCGCGCATCACCTTAGATTCATCGTAAGAAGCAAACATCGATAGGCTGGCCCGTATTGCACACATTTCAGTTTTGGTCATAAATATATAGTCTCATTTATTAGTTCTCACTGATTATAATTTACACCACCCATAAAATCAAATTTTACTTTACACGTAACAACATGACAAAGTGTCACTATATGACAAAGTGTCATACTATGGTAAAAAATAGTACCCGTCCTGATTTACGTCCTGATTTTGCATTTTTTACTTGGACGGCTGAAACGTAGGCCACACAAGGGCTGCAGGGGAGTTGCGAAAAGTGCCGTCCTGGTTTGAACGGGATTGCGGGACGGCTGGATCGTACTAACCACGCGGCCTGTAGACCATCCGTCCTAAAATATTATATTATGACCCCCAAAAGTATTTGAAACAAGGATATATAGTATATAAATAAAAAGGGTACGACAAAGTGTCATATTGGTTAAAATGACCATAAACAGAAAATACCCTTTTTAAAAAGTTTAGGGGGTGTAATATTATATTTTAGGACGGATGCTCTGTAAGCCACGCCATATAAGGGTTTCAGCCGTCCCGCTGTCCCGTTCAAACCAGGACGTACTTTTTGAAGATGCTCTGTAAGCCACGCCATATAAGGGTTTCAGCCGTCCAAGTAAATCAGGACGAAATCAGGACGGATGGTTAAAAAAGCGGGACGGGGATTATTTTTTACCGTATTACGATATTATTGCGAAATTGATATAAAAAGCTTATTATTTAAGCGCGTTAACGTTAACTAACTTAAATAGGAATATCCCATGGGTGATAAATTGCAAGACCACGAATTGAAAGTAGAACACAAGAACGGAAAAGTGATGGTTATCAGTAAGAAGCTTTTTCATGAATCACCGGATGATTGGAAGTTGTTAGAAGGTGAACCAGGCGAAGCACCAGAACAGTCACAATTTGTTCAAGCTGAGAAGCCAAAAGATAAACAGGCCGAAGGTGGAACGGTAAATAAAGAAGATGTACCACCAGCAAAGGCCAAAAAAATAGCACCACCTAAGATTTAATCTATTATGACTAAGAAGCTTTGCACGTCAGCTAGATGTAATACTATCGTTGAACATAATAATGATGGTTCTAGTCCTCGATGTGCAAAGCATCAACTCAGTACCGCACCACGTAAACGCTATGAACATCATTATGATGACCAGGGGCGTAACATCTATAAAACCGCACGTTGGAAACGAACCCGTAAAGCTAAGATAATGCTGAACCCTGTCTGTGAAATGTGTGATGAATACAATATGTCAAGACGGGCCACCGTAGTTGACCACATCGTTGAAATTAAAGATGGTGGCGATCCTTTCGATATGGACAACCTGCAGTCATTATGCGATATGCACCACAACAAGAAAACGGGCAAAGAAAAAAAGAAACGTAATACGAAAGAATCTGAATACCCTTCCTTATCTAGTTTTAAATAACTCTGAAACTTGTGTTATGTATGATACTTATTTAGTATATATGTACGCCTAGACTTAGCGGTCGAAACTTGAATTGGTTATTCAATGGCGTACACCTTTAAACCTATAACCTACTAACCAAAGGCTATCCAAATGATCACCCAATCACACCTTAAATCAATTTTACATTACAACCCTGTTACTGGGAATTTTAGTTGGAAGAAAAATAATAAAATAGCAGGGTGGGTACATCACACATTGCATACTGATTACATTAGAATAAACATAGGTAAAAAGAAATACAGGGCACATAGACTTGCTTTTTTGTATATGACAGGTAAATTTCCAATTGGTGATGTTGACCATATTGATGCCGATGGTTTAAATAATAAATGGTGCAATTTAAGGTCTGTGTCACGTTCTACGAATAGAAGAAACTCCGCAATTAGTAACAATAATACATCTGGTATTACAGGTGTTAGTTGGAATAAAAAACTATCAGCTTGGGAAGTTAGATTATGTAGTAAGAGGGTGGGAATTACCAATAACTTATTTGAGGCGGCTTGTATAAGATTCTCTGCACAGAATAATGCCAAATATTTCACTGATAGGCATGGTAGATAATTTTCAAATGGCTACTACACCGGGTATTCTGAAATACTCTGAAACGCTACTACGGGGGATATTTTGGATTTGGCTTATATTACCTGGTTACCTGGTTACTTCGTAAATTATTTTTTTATTTCATCACCTGGTTACTTCGTTTGCCTGGAAAACTCTGAAACGCTACTAATCCCGGTATCCTGGATAACTCTCAAACGCTCCTACGGGGGATATTCTGAAAATCCCTTTAATACAGTTTTCCCTTCATAAAATCATAAGTCTATGATTTATAACGCTTTTTTGTGTCAATTTTATAACTCTGAAACGATCGTAATGGGGTTATTTTGAAAAACCTGTTTATAGCTAAAATCACTAAGTATATGATTTATAACGGTTTTTTACTGTTTCAATCGCTTGGCTTTTTTTCGGCTAAAAAAAATTTGCCGGTTTTATTGACTTGTAGCCTGTTTAATCGAATTCAGTTGATACCGTTTAATCGAATAACCGTTTAATCGAATAACCGTTTAATCGAATAACCGTTTAATCGAATAACCGTTTAATCGATGAATGATTTTAATTTGTTGCTTATATAGAAAGAATGACAAAATGGCGGGCATAGACAGTAAGGCATTTAATTTGACTTATTTTTATATAAAGTGACAAAAAGGCTTGTATTGTGTGATTTTGTCTTTATACTGCGGGTATTGAATAAAACAACGGACAGGAAACAATATGTTAAAAGGTAAATTTAAACTAAACAGTATTGAGCAGATTAAACAGCTTGTATTAAAAGGCGAATCTATTTTCTATCGTTCTAATGGTTATCAAGTAGTTCAAAATAAATTAACTAATCAATTTTTAGTTAAGTGTTTATTTAACGGTTATTGTGTCGGGTTAACCGATGAATATAACCCTGATGATTTTTATATGATAAAGGCGCATTAATTATGGAATTTGAATATAAAAAGTTTACGGTTTCAATTATAAAAAATAGCAATGCTAGTTTTTACAGTATTACGCAACATGGTATTGAATTCAAAAGAGATACGGCACCAACAAGCGATATTGAAAACAAAGCAAAATTAGCTGTTGAGTATTTGTTATACCGTCCGTTTAATGTATTTGAAAATAAATATTATGTAATTTTGTTTTATCCTTGTCCAATAACACAAGGCGCGTTTGAAGTGAGATCAAAATACAAAAATGAAAGAATATTAAAATTTAGGACAGATAGTAAACAAGAAGCGGGCGCACTTATTGGGGTAAATTTATGAAATTTAAACCACTGATTAAGATTAATTCTTATGTAATGCCTATTCACATAAACGGTTTTACAGTATCAAGCGATGGATTGCCAAATAAGGCAATTAAACAACGTGTAGCACGTTTAAAACGTGAATTATCAATCAACTTAAAAGCGAGTAAATAAATTATGACGGTAACAAATCAAATTTTAGTTAAATCGTACATTATCAGTGCAATTGATAATGACGGGTATGACAATTCAAAAGAGCTAAATACAATCAATGAAAAGCTTGTTTTTTTACATGAAACATTTATGAGTGAGTATGGCAAATGGAACTTACAAAAAACAGGCAGTTATACAAAATCATTAAAAGAATGGATCGCTGGTTTACCTTCTGTATTCAATATTGATTATGTAAATGATGAAATAATTAAAAAAGGGATTGAATTCAATTCACTAACTGAACAATCAACCGATAGCCAATGTTTAAAATACATCGAAAATTGGTTTCACATGATAGCAACAAAAACAACTCAATTATTACGTAGTGAGGGCATTATATAATGAAAACAATTTACGGATATAAAAATACAACTTCATCGGCTGGACGCGGTGAAAATTATGAAATTGATCAAAACGAGATTGATGTTATTAAATGTTGGTTCAATGTTTACGGTAACCCGTCTTACGTTTTTCACATGTCAAACGATGATACTTATTATTTAGTTGATGATTTTGGCGCAATGAATAAAATAAATCATTTGTCGCGTATTGTTGTAGCACGTAAAAAAGACATGTTTAAAAAATGGGGCGGGTTATAAAATGATTAACAACGACTATTTACCGCGACTATCGCAGCTTGGAAAACAACAAAAATTAGCAGTAAAAAGACGGTTTTTTGTACTGCTATGTTTAATGATTTTAGTTAGTTTATTGGAGTGTAATTTGTGAATAATTTATCTTTGAATGGTGTAGAACTTGAAACAATAGAAAGTCCTTTGTGGTTTCATTTAAAAGGACTTATGCAAACAGCTACCGGCTATGGTTCGAAATTGACAACACAGTATAAGGTTAAATATAACAATCGTTTATATCGCGTATATTGCCATTGTTATAGCAATTGCGGTTCGTTGTATATCATCGTTAAAGATAACCGTGTTTTTCTTAACTAATCACAAGAGGCATAAACAATGGCAACATTAACCGGTTATTCGATGGAAATTAAGCGCACAAAAAACAAGGCAACAAATAAAACGTTATATTATCTTAATTGTTGCGACCGTTTTACCCGTATAAGTTTGGCGCGATATGATGAAATAAGGGACCAATGTGATGGTGTATCTAATTTGTTTACTAAATCAAACAAAAAGCAAATTGAGCATTTTACAACGTGTGTTTATTACAATAAATAATTACAAGAGGCGTAAACAATGAAATCAAATGAATTTAAATCAAAAATGGTTTTAATCGGGTTAAATCAAAGCAAACTGGCTGAATCGTTACAAGTTAGCGATCGAACGGTCGCAAGATGGCTAAATGAAACTGTCATTCCAAAAATGGCTGTATTAGCGCTTGAGGCACTTGAGGCACGACATAAACTAGATAATCCAAACGATTACATATAAAACAGTTTAATCATCGAATAACCCGCAATTAAGCGGGTTTTTTTATGCCTTGTTTTTAGCCTCTTGGACAAAAAACACGTAAAATTTTTTTTGCCTCTTTTGTAGGTACCAAAAAAACACGTAAAATTTTTTTTTGCCCAAAAGATAGCCAAGAGGCTACCCATAGAGCCATGCTATCAGGCTACCCATAGAGCCATGCTATCAGGCTACCCATAGAGCCATGCTATCAGGCTACCCATAGAGCCATGCTATCAGGCTACCCATAGAGCCATGCTATCAGGCTACCCATAGAGCCCTGCTATCAGCCTACCCATAGAGCCCTGCTATCAGGCTACCCATAGAGCCATGCTATCAGGCTACCCATAGAGCCCTGCTATCAGCCTACCCATAGAGCCCTGCTATCAGGCAATTAACAGCGTCCAGGTAGCACTGTATACATATACAGTAGTACATATTAAGGTAAATAAAATACACATGACAAAGTGTCACATGACATTAAGTCATGTTAGGATAACTATCCTACGGTGGTCTACAGGCCGCGTCCTATATGGCCTGGGGGGGGAGGGTATGACAAAATGACATTTAGCTGGGTAT